>Ga0209487_1000014_pt1 | contig 221657 bp, 202 predicted proteins | sample Poulit2012_FD_187524 | JGI IMG/M metagenome (GOLD analysis project Ga0209487, IMG submission 187524) | Agricultural soil microbial communities from Georgia to study Nitrogen management - Poultry litter 2012 (SPAdes) (version 2) | ecosystem: Environmental > Terrestrial > Soil > Agricultural...
AAGGCTTAGCGTTGCAGCAGGTGCTACAACAACAAGCACGGCAAATAAAGTTAGTGATTTATACAGCGGCTGAAAAAAAAGCCTTGGCATTACCCACAAAGCTCATTTTTCCTATTGTAGTGTTTATATTTCCAATCACTTTTATCGTCATCGCATTCCCTTTGCTTTATGGAATGTTGGAGCAATCCTTTTAATGTGTTTTATTCATCCGAGTTTAAAATTTATCTTATGACAAAGGGAGTTCAAAAAAAACGATGCCTATGGCCCTGGAGTACCGACCGTTTGATCTGTTTTAAGTGTGACCAACGCATTATTAATGTTCTAGTGGTCAATAGTTTCTGGGGGCGTTTTTGGGGGATGAGGCGTTTTTCTAGGCGTCCCTTGGCGAGCGATTTGGGTTGGGTATTATTTATTCCGCACGCATTTTCCATACATCAATTATTCGCTAGGCAGTCGTTATGTGTGGCATTTATTGGTTCTGCTGGTGAGGTGCTACGGCGTGGATTACTCAGGCCAGGTCGGGTCATGATTTCTTTGGGCGCTTGGGGGGTACTAGAATGCGCGCCAGAGCAGCAGTGGGCACTAGAGTGCGTGCTTGCCAATGTGCAGGTGCTGCAGCATACATCAGGTACTGAGATAGCGGGTTAGTGTGTGGGCCGTGGTAGTGTAAAACGCCCATCCTTATTTTTTTCAGTGATTAGCGCCTGCAAATCATCCGCAGGTAGGGGTGAGGTGAAATAAAACCCTTGTGCGGCATAGCAATTTATTTTTATTAAATAAAGTAATTGCTCTTTGGTTTCAACCCCTTCGGCAATCGTTTTCATCCCTAAGTCGTGTGCCATGCTAATGATGGCATTAACAACGGCTTGGTCTCCTTTATTATGACAAATATCCCGTATAAATGAGCGATCTATTTTGAGCGTATCGATACGGAATTGTTTCAGTAGTCCCAAGGAAGAATAACCCGTACCAAAATCATCTATGGCAATTTTTATGCCTGTTTTTTTAAGCTCAATCATGAGCGAGGAGGAGTATTTGGGGTTTTTCATGGCCACCGCTTCAGTGAGTTCAATTTCTAATTGCTCTGAGGCTGGGCCATGGTTATCTAATAATTGGGTAAGCGTATTTACAAAGTCTTCTTGTTCAAATTGAGTCGCAGAAATATTAACGGATACACAGGGAATAGGGATGTTTTCAGATTGCCAACGACTAATTTGTTGCAGGGATTCGCTGAGCACCCACTTTCCAATACGTATAATGTCACCGGATTCTTCTGCAATGGGGATAAATTCTGTAGGGGGGATGTTACCTAAAAGTGGTGAATGCCAACGCAACAGCGCTTCAACACCAATGATTTTGCCCGTACTCAGTTGTACCTGGGGTTGATACATCAAATACATTTCGTCGTTGTCGAGGGCCTCTTTCAGGGTCATGCTCAGAACCAATTTATGCGCTGTTTCTTCGCGCATCGCTGATTTAAAAAAGCAGTAGTTACCGCGCGAATTCTGCTTCATGCGGTGCATAGCGGTTTCAGCCTGAGCCAACAAGGTAGGGCCGTCCGTACTGTCCCAAGGGTAGGTAGAGATACCAATGGTGGCGCCAAGAACAATGGCGCGCTTGGCAGAAAATAAGGGTTCGGTTAAGGCATTAAGCACTGCCTGCGCTTGGGTGGCGGCAAAGCTATGCTGCGCATCGGGTAAAAGCATAACAAAATTATCACTGCTGGGCCGCGCCAAGATATCTTGGGGACGTAGCAAATTAGCCAGCCGATCAGTGATCTCTTTCAGTAATAAATCGCCGACGTGGTGTCCGAGCCCCTCGTTGATGTTTTTAAAATGATCAAGATTGATCCACAAAATAGCAATATGGGCTGACTGCTTGAGTTTATGATTGAGTAACAGTATGAGCCTGTCTGAGTTGGGCAGACCGGTCAAGCGATCAAAATTAGACACCCGCTGGAGCTGTGCGGCCACTCTTTTGCTTTCTGTGATGTCATTTTCAATGACCAAATAGCTGTAGACTTTGCGATCATCACTCAATATAGGATAGAAGGAAGAGTCCACTGTATATGTTTTGCCTGATTTAGTGATCCGTTCAATTTCCCCTTGCCAGATATTTCCTGCTTGTATCTCGTCGCGTATGTGTTTTTGCAAATCTACAGGCGTGCGCGGTGAAAACAGCATGGTTGAATAGCTGCCCTTGACCTCATCAAAGCGGTAACCAGTGGCTTCTTTAAAGGTGTGGTTAATGAATTGAATGCGAAACTCTTTGTTTAAAATAAAAATTATTGATGGGGTTTGATCCACTGCCTGCGAGAGAAATTTAAGTTTTTCAGTTTCTACTATACGATCAGTAATATCGCGTGCAATGACGATATAGCGTTCATCTTCTTGTGTTTTTCCTGTCAGAAAAGAAACCGATAGCTCAAACCAGCGCTTGCCTTGTTGGGGGGGCTCGGCCTCGATAATATGGTTACGCGACACCCCATGCTCTTTGGCTTTTTTTAGGCTTTGCCTGTAAATCTCAGCACTTTCCGGCCCCAGCATTTCATCGAGGTTTTTGTCGAGGTAATCGCTTTTGTTAATGATGGGATGATCGGTGTGGTTATTGTGTATTTCAATGGGGCGCCCGCGACCATCCAACTCTAATATCATGTCGGGGGTGGCTTCCAAAGTGGCGGCTATCCGCTGTTGAGAGTTTTGCAATAAGGTATACGGGCGCAACACTATCTCATTAAACACAGCTCTATAGAGGATATACACTGCAGTAATCGCGTATATGTGGCTAATGAGGTGGAATAATTCAGCGCTTTGTAAATGCGTGATGCTGAATGCCTGTGCCAGCGTTAATAAGGCACCAGCTACAAAAAAACCTGCAGCGTCAAAGGGTTGATTGATGCTTAGGCGTCTAAAAAGCAATAAGGTTGATAAAGCAAACACCCCGAGCAGGATAAAATTGAGTACGTTGTTGAGAGGTACCGTACTGAGCTTTAATTTGAATAGTGCCGGTAAGGCTGTAGGGTGAAAGAATATCAACCAGTGAATAAATCCGATGATGATTGCAAAGGGAATCAGAATGCGTAAAAAATGCCGTGGATTAAATGTTTGACTCCACGGGCATAAAGCGATGAGGAGCATGCCCAGCGCACTGAGTAAGCGAGCAAAAAATAATAAATAGCCTGCACGGCTGGGGTAGTTTGCCTCAAAGAGGTGTGCTATTTCTGGCTGGGTCAGGGTATGAGAAAAATCAAATACCGCTACACCCAAAAATATAATGCCTAGTGCGACTAGGGGGGTAAATAGTTTGTTCTTGTAAGTGCTGAGGATAAGGGTGAATATTTGGGTCGCCAGAATGATGCTCAGGCCTTGTAATATGCTATGCCACAGGAGGTAGTTAGAAACGTTCGTGCCAATACTTTCTGGTAAGGCGAGCCAGAAAACCAAAAATACACACGCGGCAACAGCCAGTAATAGCACGATGCCACGTCCAGCCAACGGCTGGTGAGAGGGGTGTATCAGCATCTCGAACCTTTGGTGACAGCTTTTTTGTTTAGGATGGGATCCCTGTATTTACTCATGGATCCTTTTATGTGTTGTTACTGATGTTTTTTATCCTAGCACAAGCCCATCCTAGCATAGCTTTGTATGGGCCGGGAGCAGTGGCGTCAAATGCCTTAATATAGTGCAAATAGCATTTTTTGATTTTAGGAGGATTTCACTGAGAGCTCTATGCCATCTTGAATATTAAATACCGTTTTATATATAGGATAAAAACTGGCGTAAAGCACAGCAAACACTAAAAAGCTCAAGAAGGTCATGACGAAATACGAAAATTCTGAGCCCAGACTGCCTGCTAAAGTGACGGATAAGATATTAAATAGATAATAAATGGCGCCCCAAAATACCCCATAGATAATCATGGGCAACTTATTCCTCCAACAAGCCACCATTGAGTAAAAGAGCGCTTGTTTTAGGGGAATCTGATGCCATCCAACTAAGGCGGGTGCATGCCAAAATAGTATAGACACGATGAGGTAAAGCCCTAAAAAGAGCATGACGGGGGTGCGCACGGCCTGCATTAAGGTCGCGGGATCCACAGATTCTCCGGTGTCGGGCAGTGCGGCACTAATGGTGTCTAAAAAGGGGGTGGTGGCTAAGACGCTGGCCACAAATAAGAAAAAGAAATACACCCCGCCTAGCCGCAGTAGTCGGGCAAATACCCCTTCTTGTTTTATTGGGCTTAACCAATCAGATAACTGCATGCGCTCGTTTTTGAGTATGCGACGCGAGGCATTCAACACAATGAATGTCAATGAGGGGGTCAGCACCATCAGTGCAATTTGCCCAACAATGGGGATGAAATAACTGAGGTTAATGAGTAAGTTAGTGACCAAAGCCCAGAATATCAATGCCATGGGCTGCTTTTTAAAAGTCTCTAGGCCAGCCTGTATCCAATACCAGCCATATTGAAAAGGCAAAATTGAGGCTTGCATAATTTGAGCTTATTCCAGGTAACTGTATAAAGAAGGTTGGTCGTCCGCACTGCGTCGAGCCAAAATCATTTCAAAGTGACGAGGGTCATGAGGAATTAGGGTTTCAGCCTCGCGGGGGAGGTGATAATCATATAAACGCGATACCCAAAATCTGAGGGCAGCCGCCCGTAGCATTGCCGGCCAGAGTTGATTCTCATGCGCTGTAAAAGGCCGTTTAGCATGGTAAGCGCGCAACCAAGCCCTAAGCAGAGATTCATCAAATGCGCCAGTGTCGTGATCGATGCACCAGTCATTAACGGTCACTGCGACATCAAAGAGCCAACGATCGCAGCCCGCAAAGTAAAAATCAATCACACCACCCATGACGGGTTGTGTAGGGGTGCCCGAAAAAAGGACATTGTCTCTAAATAAATCACAGTGCGCAGGCCCACTGGGCAGCTGCTGATAAGCGGGTGATTGGCTAATTTTTATTTGTTCATTGAGGGATTGCTCAATGAGTTGGCTTTGCTGGGCATCCAGAAAGGGCATGAGCTCAGGAATGGTGGTTTGCCACCACTCGAGTCCCCGCAAATTAGGCTGGTGATGGTTAAAGTTTTGCCCTGCCAAGTGAATATCTGCTAATACCTCAGCGCTAAGGATACAATGGGCCAAGTGAACATTTTCAACCGAGCGCCCTTGGAGCCTGCTGACGATAACGCAGGGCTTGCCATGTAAGGTCGTGATCAGCTCTTGGTTATTGAGACGTTGTGGTGAAGGTACCGGTAGGCCTTGGTGGGCGAGATGATGCATGAGCTCGATATAAAAAGGCAGTTGTTCGAGCGTGAGCACCTCAAACAGCGTGAGGACATATCGTCCTTGAGTGGTATCCAGAAAATAGTTGGTGTTTTCTATGCCTGCGCTGATGCCTTCGAGAGCAACCAATTCGCCAAGGTGATAGCGTGATAGTAATTCCTGCGCATCTGTTTTACTGACAGAGGTAAATACAGCCATAAGTTTCTATTAATTAATGCCAGTGGATAAAATCTTGTGTTAAGCTGGCACACCAATTATTCCGTGGGTACGCCATCTGTGTGTTTAAAGTTTGAAAACGCATAGTATAGAGATTTCTATCATACTTTGCAGTGCTTTATCACAGAGTAGCAGTATAAGGTTATAGAGGCTAAATAGGCCAGCTATCGAGTTTTCTTCTGTTCAAGAGGTTCATTATGGCAAAAGACAACGCTCATTGGGCGCTGTGCGTAGCGCCAATGATTGATGTGACGGACCGTCACTGTCGTTTTTTCCATCGATTATTGGCCCCCAAGGCGCGTCTATATACCGAAATGATTAGCACCGCAGCGATAGAGCACGGGGATCGCCATCGGTTATTAGATTTTGATGTGGCGGAGCACCCAGTGGCGTTGCAATTAGGGTGTAGTGTACCGCAAAGGCTGGCGGCCGCTGCGCGTATCGCAGAGCAGTGGGGCTATGACGAGGTAAATTTAAACTGCGGTTGCCCTTCAGCGCGGGTGCTGGAGGGTCATTTTGGGGCCATATTGATGCATCGTCCCCAGTTAGTGGCCGATTGTCTCAAAGCCATGCAAGATGCGGTGAGTATTCCTGTGACCGTCAAGCACCGGCTGGGTCTAGACGATAACGACAGCTACAGTTTTGTGCGTGATTTTGTGGGCACTCTCTATGATGAGGGGGTGCGGGTCTTTGTGGTGCATGCGAGAAACGCTATTTTGGGGGGCTTGTCACCCAAGCAAAATCGCGAGATCCCACCTTTGCGCTACGAGGTGGCCGCCCAGTTGATAGCCGATTTTCCAGACGCACAGTTTATTTTAAATGGTGGCATCCAAACCCCCGAGGAGGTCAAGCATCATTTAGAGCGTTTTTCAGGTGTGATGATTGGGCGCGCTGCTTGGCATACGCCTCGCGTGCTCAGTGAGATGCACGCAGCCATTTGGCCTGAGGCCACTTTACTGGATGATCACGAGATTTATCAGCGTATCCGTGCCTATTGTGTAGAGCAACTGGCCCAAGGCGTTGGGCTGAGGCGGCTGTTGCAGCCTTTATTGGGTTGGGCGCACGGGTATCGCGGCGCACGTCATTGGCGCCGCTTTTTGACGGATCATCGTGTGGTGGCCCGTGAGGAGATTGCTGTACTAGACGAAGCATGGGCGCACTTTCAAACACAAAATGCGCTGTCATGCCAGGATTGAATCAGTGCTCTGAGATATTTTCTTCGGGCCAATCGCGGATGTATGCCTTTAACATGCGATTTTCAAATTGCTGCGCCTCGACAATGGCTTTGGCCATATCATAAAAAGAAATCACCCCCTGTAATACAGGCCCATCCATCACTGGCATGTAGCGGGTGTGCTTGTCCAGCATCAGGCGCTGTACCTCATCTGCGCCTGTATTGGGGGTGACGCTCACGGGAGCATCATCCATGATGCTACGCACGGTATAGTTACCCGCATTTTCTTTTTTCTCATGCAGGTGACGGATTACCTCACGGAAGGTGAGCATACCCACCAGCTCGCCGTGCTCCATAATCACCAAGGAACCAATATTTTGCTCACTCATGACAGCAATGGCCTCGCGCACGAGCGTATCTGGGGAGGCGGTGTAGAGAATATCCCCTTTGACTTTTAAAATCTCACTCACCTTTAACATGGCGATCTCCTTGATGGTGTGTGTTTAGATACTAGCTTGTTGTTTGACCGAAGGTTGCGTATCTATTGTGGCTGCATTTTCAAATAAAACGCTAAGCTTGAAAATATCCTGGTTTTCCAACGCCTCGCTCAGTTTATCAATGAGCGGTTGGGTGAGGGTATCATTGGCAGATTTTCTGTCAAGTAAAAATAGATCAACGACCGGTCCGATGGTTTCTTTTTCAGGGTTGCACGCCAACACCCATTTTTCTTGCCCCTCTAGTTCTGTGTTTACTACAAAACCTATGGTTTTTAAAGCCCTAAGGATGGATTCCGTATTTTGTGCATCTTGCTGTAATAATTGACTCAAGGTTTCAAGTCGGTAGCCGATGTTTTTATCGCTTTGAGCCTGCCAAAGCCAGGCCAAAATCTGTAACGCACATGAAAATTGATAGCCTGTGTAGTGCGTTTGATGCCAATGCTTATTTCGGATGTTGGGCAAAATAGCGACCAAAGTAGCTCCCGAAAGAACAACTATCCAAGAGATATACACCCACAAAAGAAAGATAGGGACGGTCGCAAAGGCCCCGTATATCAAAGTGTAGGTGGGGAATTTGGTGATATAAAAAGCAAAGCCTACCCGCAATAATTCCAGTACGATAGATGTGATTAGGCCGCCTATTAAAGCATCGCGCCAGAGCACTTTTCTGTTAGGGACATAAACGTACAGCGCGGCAAAGGCAATGGCTGTCAACAATATGGGCACAACGGTGAGGATAAAAGAAGCGAAAAAAGGCAATCCACCCACATAGCCCAGTGAAGCACGTGCTAGGATGCTGCTGGTCCACAAACTGGCGCCAATGACCACGGGACCCAAGGTGATGATCGCCCAATACACCAAGATACGATGACTGAGTGGACGCTGCTCGCCAACCAACCAAATGTCGTTGAATGCTTTGTCAATAGTAGACATTAGCATCACGGAGGTGACAAATAGGAAAATACTGCCGATTGCAGTTAAACTGGCGGCCTTGGACGCAAATTGGTTGAGGTAGTCCATCACGTTGGCTGAGACGGCGTCCGGCATGAGCTTAGAGGTGAGAAACTCTTCTAAAGAGACTTGAAAGTCCTGGAAAATTGGAAAAGCGGTAAAAATAGACAGGACGACAGTCAGCAGAGGCACCATGGCCAATATGCTGGTAAAGGTCAGACTGGATGCCGTTTGTGTGAGGTTGCGCTGTGCTAAGTGCTCAACAAGATGCTGTATAAAATGAACGGCACGGCTCTTGTTTGAGTGTGGGTCGCCACTGGGCTGCCCCTCGGTCAGCTCCATGGTCTCTTGAGGGGGCTGGGTTTGACGACGAGCTTGCATATTAAAGTCCTGATCCTGTTTTTGTTGTAAAGATGAGTTTAAACTATAGGCCGTTCAGGTCGGCAGGCAAAGAAAGTTAATGAAAATTTTCAATCTCTTTAATGGGTAGTATTTTAACAGCATGCAAGTTCGTTTAAGTAAGCCACTGCATTACGGCGCCATTTTTTGTCTCATTGGGCTCATTGTCCTCGGGCTAGGCTGGGAGTTACGGTGGGCGCCCATCCGCCCCGGGGGCTCATATTTAGCGCTCAAGGTGGTGCCGTTATTATTTGCCGTACGGGGTGTTTTGCGGGGTAGCCTCTACACGATGCAGTGGGCTTGTATGTTGGTACTGCTGTATTTCATGGAGGGGGTGGTGCGGGTATGGTCAGATCCCGCCGCTGCGTCAGTGTATTGCGCGTGGGTCGAGATAGCCCTGTCTTTAGGGTTTTATTTGTGTGCAATTTTTTATGTGTTCCCGGCTAAAAGGGAGGCACGCAAAGAAAAAAAGGCCAAACAGTTGAAAAAAGCCCAGCAAGGGGAGATGCCACAGCCATCAACTGAGGCAGAGGCCACGGCGCCTGCCAAAGATCAATAAAATAAAAGGGCTATTAGCGATATCTTAGCCACCGTATGACCTGGTGCGTCAGACCATAAAATGTCACCAGCCAGGAGATCAGCGCAGCATAAGTGGCGATTTGCACAAAGGGCTCGAGGAAATTAAATTGCATGGCGTGATTGAGTTGATCGGTGGCCACGGCATACATGCCCAAAGGGAAGACCAGGCCCCAGAACAAGGGGGTATAGCGTACGGGGTAGTGTTTAATAAAATGGCGCCAAATCCCTAACAAGATGAGCAAGGGTATCCACCAGGTGGCAGAGGCCCAGAAAAATACCGTAAAGCCTTTTAGAAAAGGCAATAATGATTGCAATACCGCCGCCTCGGGTGAGTGCTCAATTAACAAAGAACCCGACAGTGTGGAAATGGCCATGGCACCCATGTTGATCCAATAAGGTGGGGTGAGCTCATCTGGCCCCATATGGACAAAGTTATAGCGCCAAAAAATTAAGGCCATCATCCAGATATATTGCATCCCACCCCATAGCCACATAGACATGGCAAAAAAACTCAGCTCGGTATGGATGGATGTAGAGAAATACGGCATGATAAAGGTCGTCAATACGGCCACGGATTGGGTAGCAACAATTGCCAGCAACCAGGTACCATTTAGGCCATGGGCCAGGTCGGGCTTCTTTTCCTTGGTAGTAAAGATGGCAAAAATTAAATAAGTGAGCAGCACCCACCACACGATAGCCACCACCCATAAAACCACAGCCACCTGATAATTTTGATAAAACAGTATGTATTGCACCGCCAGTACATTGGTCGCAGCGACTAAAGAAAGGAAACTAAGACCGCTGGTATGGCTATACAGATCCGCCCACAGTTGTCGTGGGTAAAAGAACAGTTTGAGCAGCGTCAGTAGCCACACTATCCCGTATAAAAGGTTATTTAAATAAAATAGGCTTTTGGCGATGAGCACATAATTCGCATTATGGGCGGCAATAGATACGATGCCAGTGGCCATAATAATGGCAAAATCAGCAGGTGAGAGCTGTTTTAAGGGGTGATGATATTTTGTGTCCATGGAATTATTGATTTAAAAGATAATCGGATACAGGGGCTTACATTGTGATGGCAGGCAGCCGATTACAATAAATATTAATAGTTAAAACAATAATAATTTGGTTTTCTTTTAAATTTAGGTGGTGGTGAGCATGCTTGAGCAGGTATTTGCACGTACAACTATTGTGAATGATTTTGCTGGGTTAGGGGAAAAGTTTTCTACAGCAATCGCACCACAGCCGTTACAGCAACCTGAATGGGTGCATTTAAACCAAGATCTAGCACAACGTTTGGGGCTGGATTTAACGCGCCCCGATGCGGTTGATGCGCTGTTACAGTTATGCGCGGGTCAATCGGGTTTGCCCGCTGGCAAAACGGTGGCTGCGGTGTACAGTGGCCATCAGTTTGGGGTTTGGGCTGGCCAATTAGGCGATGGGCGGGCTCATTTGCTGGGTCGTGTGGTGGGTCCATCGGCAGATGTAGAGCTGCAACTCAAAGGTTCTGGCCGTACCCCCTATTCACGCATGGGGGATGGTCGCGCTGTACTGCGATCCAGCATCCGTGAGTATTTGGCCAGTCACGCCATGTATGCGTTGGGCGTGCCGACCACCGAGGCGTTGGCCTTGGTGCGTTCAGATGACCCCGTCTATAGAGAGCAGGTAGAGCGGGCGGCTATTGTGCTGCGAACAGCGCCCACTTTTTTGAGGTTTGGGTCTTTTGAGCATTGGCAACGTGATCCCAAGGCATTGGCCCAATTAATACGCTATACCATTGCGCATTTTTTCCCCCATCTATCCACTGTGGCTAGCCCTGAGGATTTTGAACAACTTAAACTATCCCCCGGGCTGGTGACGGCTTGGCTGCGTGAGATCGTTGAACAAACAGCACGCTTGATCGCGCATTGGCAAACCTTGGGTTTTTGTCATGGAGTAATGAATACGGACAATATGTCCATCATCGGCCTGACTATTGATTATGGACCTTATGCGTTTATGGATGAGTTCTATTATGCTTTTACGCCCAATACGACGGATAGGGGAGGACGCTATGCATGGTATCAGCAGCCCCCTGTGGCATTTTGGAATCTGACCCGCTTGGCTTCTGTTTTACTGAGTTTGGATATTGATAAAGAAGATTTACAGCGCTGCCTAGAACATTATGAACCCACTTTTTGGCATCACTACAATGAACTCATGCGCAGAAAGATGGGGTTAAGCACTGTAGATGATGCAGACAGCGTTTTTTTTGATCGCTGGTGGAAACTTTTAAATGATGGTCGCGCCGATGTGACATTGAGCTTTCGGTATTTAGCGGATTACGTGCAGCATGTGCATGATGACAGCCCCCAAGGCGAGCAAGCACGGTCCCGTTTTCTCGATTTATTTGATGCTCAGGCCGAGTCTGCTTTAACGGCATGGCTACATGAGTATGCGCAGCGTTCAGAGCGCGAGCCCTTATCAGAGGGTGATCGCGTTCATTTAATGCGCGCCAACAGTCCCTTATATGTGGTGCGTAATCACTTAGCGCAACGGTGTATTCATGCCGCTGAAAACGGGGATTATGATGTGCTTGAGGAGTTTTTCACAGTATTGAGCAATCCTTTCACTGAGCAGGCAGGGATGGCGCATTGGGCCACCCCGCCTGGGCCAAACGAACAGGTTTCTATGTTGAGCTGCTCCTCATGAATTTCCATTACAGTGAGCATTTCTAAGACAACGAGATGTCCCTGTTTGTAATAGTGGGTACAATGCTCGCTATGATAAAAAATTGCATCAAATAAATTAGCGATATTGCGATCATAAAAGGACACATTATGGCGGGTAATACCCTAGGTAAGCTCTTTGCTGTGACCAATTTTGGTGAGTCACATGGGCCGGCTATTGGTGCTGTGGTTGATGGGTGTCCTGCAGGGCTCGCGCTTTCTGTAGAGGATATTCAAACAGAATTAGACCGACGACGTCCTGGGACCTCTCGTCATGTCACACAGCGCCGTGAGGCCGATCAGGTTGAGATTTTATCGGGTGTGTATGAGGGCAAAACCACTGGTACGCCTATAGGTTTGTTAATTCGCAACGAGGACGCACGCAGTAAAGATTATGGCAATTTATTAGAAACCTTTAGGCCGGGGCACGCCGACTATAGTTATTGGCGCAAGTACCAACATCGAGATCCGCGCGGTGGTGGCCGGTCATCTGCGCGTTTGACTGCACCGACTGTTGCTGCGGGTGCCATTGCAAAGAAGTGGTTACAGCAGCGTTTTGGGATCCAAATCCGCGGCTATATGAGTCAGTTAGGCCCTATTAGCATTCCTTTCGAGAGCTGGGATGCCATTGATGAAAATCCTTTTTTTGCTCCTAATCGTCATATCATTGGCGAGTTAGAGGCCTTTATGGACAAGCTTCGCAAGGAAGGGGACTCCATCGGGGCCCGTATCGAGGTGGTTGCCCAGCAGGTGCCAGCCGGTTTAGGGGCGCCGATTTATGATCGACTCGACGCAGATATTGCGCATGCCATGATGGGGCTAAATGCCGTTAAAGGGGTAGAGATTGGTGCCGGCTTCAAAGCTGTTGAGCAGAAAGGCTCAGAGCATGGTGATGCGATTTATCCAGAGGGCTTTGAGACCAATCATGCCGGCGGGGTGCTAGGCGGTATCTCTTCAGGGCAGGATATTCAGGTGTCTGTGGCCATTAAGCCCACCTCAAGTATCCGCTTGCCACGTCCGAGTATTGACCAACAGGGTAATGCCGTCGAGGTGCAAACCTTTGGTCGTCACGATCCCTGCGTGGGGATTCGGGCCACCCCCATTGTTGAGGCCCTGCTCGCAATCGTATTGATGGATCACGTTTTGCAACAGCAAGCACAGCAAGGTCACTGGGAGCCGTAGAGTAGGGTAGGATGATGTTTGGTTTAGTGTTTAGGCATCGTGTGCGGCGCTATGCGTCGCGAGCTCTGCTCGGTTTAGCGGGGATATTAATTGTTGGCTGCGCAACGGTGGATACTACGACCAGCGGTGCGGTGGGTGTGCAGAGAAAACAATGGATGTCGAGTATGGTATCCTCGGCCGAGGTCAGTCAGGCGGCAGCTCAGCAATACACGCAAATTATTGGCCAGGCCCGCCAACATAAAAAGCTTGATACGCATAGCAGTCAAACGCAGCGCGTTAAAAATATCATGCAGCGCCTCATTCCTCATGTAGGGGTGTTTCGCACCGATGCGCAGAGTTGGCCTTGGGAGATCCATGTGATTGACGACCAGCAAATCAATGCTTGGTGCATGCCCAATGGCAAAATGGCTGTTTACTCGGGGTTGATTCAAAAGCTGCAGCTTACAGATGACGAGTTGGCCGCTGTGATCGGCCATGAGATGGCTCACGCCCTACGAGAGCATTCGCGTGAACAGCTCTCGCAACAAATGGCAACTCAGATGGGGCTGTCTGTGCTGTCAGCAATTTTAGGGAGTCCAGCAGTGAGTGATCTGGGCAGTACTTTGAGTGATGTGGTGATCAATCTCCCCAACAGCCGCACCCAAGAGGCTGAGGCTGATCGGATGGGGGTCGAGTTAGCTGCGCGCGCCGGGTTTGACCCTCGGGCCGCAGTGAGTCTCTGGGAGAAAATGGCCCAACAAGGGGGCGCAAGCGGCCCTGATTTTTTATCGACGCATCCATCACCCGCTTCGCGTACGGCAGATTTAAAAGAGGCCGCACAACAGGTCATGCCCTTATACGAAGCAAATAGACGTTAAAATATGATTCGGAGCAAGTTTCTTGCACAAGGATAAAGAGATGGCAAAAACCTTATATGACAAATTATTTGACTCACATGTCATTGATGAGGCTAGCGATGGCACCTGTTTATTATATATAGATAGGCATTTGGTGCATGAGGTGACCAGCCCCCAAGCATTTGAAGGCTTAGAGCTAGCTAATCGTGCGCCTTGGCGTGTGAGTTCTATTCTGGCAGTGGCTGACCATAACGTACCGACTACCGATCGTGCGGCGGGTATTGCCGATCCTGTATCCCGTTTGCAGGTCGATACGCTGGTTAAAAACTGCGAAAAATACGGCATCACGCTCTACAACATGGGCGACCTACGCCAAGGGATTGTTCACATCATTGGCCCCGAGCAAGGAGCGACCTTGCCTGGCATGACTGTGGTATGTGGCGATTCTCATACCAGCACGCATGGTGCTTTTGGTGCTTTAGCCTTTGGTATTGGTACTTCTGAGGTCGAGCATGTATTGGCCACCCAAACCTTGCACATGAAAAAAAGCAAAAACATGCAGGTGCGTATTGAAGGTGAGTTGCCATTGGGGTGCACTGCCAAGGACCTGGTGCTGCACATCATTGGTGAAATCGGGACGGCCGGTGGGACAGGCTACGCCATCGAGTTTGCGGGCTCAACCGTGCGCTCTCTGAGCATTGAGGGGCGCATGACGGTGTGTAATATGGCGATTGAGGCCGGCGCCCGTTCTGGCTTGGTGGCTGTGGATGACAAAACCATTGATTACTTCCGGGGTCGCCCTTATGCGCCAACGGGCGAGATGTGGCATCAGGCAGTTGAGTACTGGCGTACATTGCGCAGTGACGAGGGGGCGCATTTTGATAAAGTGATCGAGATTAATGCGCGCGATATTAAACCGCAGGTGACTTGGGGCACCTCTCCTGAGATGGTGTTACCCGTGGACGCCGCCGTACCCGATCCTGAGCGTGAGCGTGACAGCCTTAAACGCCAGGGCATCGAGCGCGCACTCGAGTATATGGGGCTAACCCCTCGCCAGGCCATTACAGATATAAAACTTGACAAGGTGTTTATTGGCTCGTGCACCAATGCGCGCATAGAAGATTTGCGTGCAGCAGCCCAAGTGGCACGGGGGCGCAAGGTAGCCTCTAATATCAAACTCGCCATGGTGGTGCCGGGTTCGGGTGTGGTCAAAGAGCAAGCAGAACAAGAGGGACTTGACAAGATATTTATTGAGGCTGGCTTTGAGTGGCGAGAGCCGGGTTGCTCAATGTGTTTGGCCATGAATGCCGATAGACTAGAGCCTGGTGAGCGCTGTGCATCGACCTCTAACCGCAACTTTGAGGGGCGCCAAGGGCAGGGCGGGCGTACACACTTAGTGAGCCCGGCAATGGCCGCAGCAGCAGCGGTGGCAGGTCATTTTGTAGATGTCAGAGCTTTAAACTAAGAGGGTCAAAATGCAAGCATTTACTGTACACGAAGGGTTGGTCGCACCTCTGGATAGGGAAAATGTCGACACCGACTTGATCATCCCCAAACAATTTCTTAAGTCCATTAAGCGCACAGGGTTTGGACCTAATTTATTTGACGAGCTGCGCTACTTGGATCATGGCGAACCGGGTATGGACAATAGCAAAAGGCCGCTCAATCCAGATTTCGTATTGAATCAAGAGCGTTATCAGGGGGCGTCCATTCTGTTGGCGCGCCGTAATTTTGGTTGTGGCTCTAGCCGCGAACATGCTCCCTGGGCCCTATTACAAGACGGTTTTCGCGCCATTGTTGCGCCTTCTTTTGCTGATATTTTCTATAACAACAGCTTTAAAAACGGGTTATTGCCCGTGGTGCTCACTGAATTAGAAGTGAATCGTTTATTTGATGAGGTAAAGGCCTTTCCAGGTTATCGATTGATCATTGACCTCGAGGCCCAAAAGGTGGTTAGCCCATCCGGCGATGAGTTTTTCTTTGATATTGACCCCAGCCGTAAGCAAGCACTTTTGAGCGGCCTAGATGAAATTGGTGCCACACTCAAGCAAGCAGACAAGATTCGACAATTCGAGGCAGAGCGCTTAGCGCGTTACCCTTGGTTGGTCGCTGATGGCTTAGGACAATAAAGGAATGATAGAAAATCATGGGTGTGTCTTATTGATAGCGGCCCAAAGCTTTTAGGAACAAGGTGTATTATGTCGACATTGATTGCTGTGATGGCAGGGGATGGCGTTGGCCAAGAAATTACTCAAGAAGCAGTGCGTGTCTTACAGGCGCTGGAGCTCGATTTAGAGTTTGTAGAGGCAGAGGTAGGGGGGGCCGCTTATGAGGCCCATGGCCATCCTTTACCCAAACAAACTATTGAGCTGGCAAAAAAGGCACAAGCGGTTCTGTTCGGCGCGGTGGGTGATTGGAAATATGACGAATTGCCCCGTCACCTAAGACCAGAACAGGCTATTTTGGGCTTACGCAAAGAGCTAGGCCTATTTGCTAATTTGCGTCCTGCCTTATTATTTTCTTCGCTGGCCGAGGCATCTAGCCTCAAGCCCGAGGTGGTGTCGGGTTTAGATATCATGATCGTGCGCGAATTAACGGGTGATATTTACTTCGGCGAGCCCAGCGGAGTGCGCACAGTCCAAGAGGGGCCTTTTGCAGGGGAGCAGCAGGGTTTTGATACGATGTTGTATGCACAGAGTGAAATCCGTCGTATTGCTCATCTGGCCTTTCAGGCGGCACAAAAACGACAAAAAAAGCTCTGCAGCGTTGACAAGGCTAATGTTCTTGAAACCTCGCAGTTATGGCGCGATACTGTAAATGAGGTCAGTCAGGAATATCCGGACGTCAGTTTGTCACATATGTATGTGGATAATGCTGCGATGCAGTTAGTACGCGCGCCCAAAGAGTTTGATGTGATCGTGACCGGTAACCTGTTTGGCGATATATTGTCGGACGAGGCGGCGATGCTCACAGGATCTATTGGCATGCTACCGTCAGCCTCCCTCAATGATAGTCAACAAGGCTTATACGAGCCTATCCATGGCTCTGCGCCGGATATTGCAGGACAAAACAAAGCAAACCCTTTGGCCACCATTTTATCCGCCGCTATGCTGCTGCGCTATTCATTGCATAATGATGAGGCAGCAAATCGTATCGAACGTGCAGTACAAAAGGTGCTTGAGGAGGGTTACCGCACTGCTGATATTGAACAGCCTGGTTGTACGCTCGTTGGTACCGCAGAAATGGGTGATGCGGTCATCCAAGCATTATAATTTTTATACATTCCAAATCAGTAGGTGTTTTTTTCATGAAACAAGCAGTAGGTTTAATCGGTTGGCGTGGTATGGTGGGCTCGGTGCTCATGCAGCGCATGCGCGATGAAGGTGATTTCGAATTATTCGAGCCTGTTTTCTTTTCCACCAGCAATGCGGGTGGAGCTGCTCCTGATTGGGCGGAAGGCGTGGGTCCTCTACAGGATGCTTATGATATAGAGACATTAAAAAAGCTGCCCATTATCGTGACGTGCCAAGGGGGTGATTACACCAGCGAGGTTTACCCTAAACTGCGCGCTAGCGGCTGGGACGGTATCTGGATTGACGCCGCGAGCACCTTACGTATGGATGATGATTCCATCATTGCTCTGGATCCGATTAACCGCGAGCTCATTGATGCGGGTTTAAAAAATGGTGTCAAGCAATTCATCGGCGGTAACTGCACAGTGAGTTGCATGCTGATGGGGTTAGGTGGCTTATTCAAGCATGACCTCATCGAATGGATGACCAGCATGACGTATCAGGCGGCCTCGGGCGGCGGGGCGCAACATATGCGCGAGCTGCTCACCCAATTTGGTCAAATCAATCAGTCTGTGAAATCTCTACTGGATGATCCTGCCTCTGCGATCTTGGACATTGACCGTGGTGTTTTGCAAGCTCAAAAGTCGCCCACACTCGACCATCGCCATTTTGGTGTGCCCCTTGGCGGCAACCTCATCCCCTGGATCGACAGTGATCTTAACGACGGGATGTCCCGAGAGGAATGGAAAGGCGGGGTAGAGTCCAACAAGTTATTGGGCCACGATCAGAGTAATTATGTGCCTGTGGATGGGCTGTGCGTACGTGTTGGTGCCATGCGTTCACATAGTCAGGCCTTGACCATCAAATTGACCCGCGATGTGCCCCTTGATGAGGTGGCCGAGATCATCCAAGAAACCTCTCCTTGGACCAAGTATGTTCCCAATGAGCGCGAGCAAACCATGCAAGAGCTCACGCCTATCGCGGTGACGGGGACCATGGATATTCCTGTCGGTCGCGTCCGTCATTTAGCGATGGGGAAACAGTACATCACCGCCTTTACGGTGGGGGATCAATTACTGTGGGGCGCTGCCGAACCTCTGCGCAGAATGCTTCGAATAGTTTTAGGGGAACTGTAACCATGACTGCCTCACATCGTCACGTTCAGCGCAGGGCTAGCCCGTGGCCGATGCGTTTATGTCGTGCAGTGGCGGTGCTGGGGCTCAGTTTTTCTGCCGCGGTTCAGGCGTTGACCATCGGGCATTCTCGAGTAGAGTCAGCCGCCACAGATAATGTGCAGCTGAGTGTGATCATTTCAGGGGTTTCGGCGGCAGAAGCTGAACAACTCGATGTCCGCATAGCGCCCTCCGAGGCATGGCAAGCCTTGGGCCTAAAACCGCTCTCGGCTGTGATTAATGCGCGTGTCGATCTCACCCCTGGGCCGCGCCCCGATTCTGTGCGGGTTAGGTTCCTAGGGGATGCACCTGTCGACAGTTCAGTCATAGACTTGCTGTTTGACGTGCGCCTGGCCGATGAGCAGCAGCGTCATCAGGTCAGTATGCTGCAGCAGCCACGGCCTAATATCCAACTGCCCGCCCAAGACGAGGCAGCGACGTCTGTAACCAATGCGGGTGCCTCTTCAGCAGCGTCGCCATCGGCCACGAGTGCTGATCGCGGCGATACAATTACCGTACGCTCAGGCGATACTTTGCATGGCATTGCACAGCGTTTGAACACCCCGCATGGGTCTGAGTATCAGCTATTGGCGGCACTGTACGAGCTCAACCCCCAGGCTTTTGGCCAAGACAATATGCATTTATTGTTTGCTGGTGAGCAGTTACGTATGCCCACTGCTGAGCAAATACAGGCAATCAGTGATCAACAGGCGCGACATTTGTATGTAACGCATATACAGCGTTTTAATCAATACAAAGAGGCATTGGCCCGCGGCGCCTCTGATCAAGAGGCCACAGCATTATTAAAGAACGCTGCCTCACAGCAGATAGAGGATCCGCCTGCCCAGCCCACCCCTCAAGATAGTGTAGATGCTGAGACCGCTCAGGAAAGCACGACTGCCGAAACCTCCACCGATCGACTGCGTTTAGACGAAGCCGATGCCGCTCAGGCAGAAGGCGTTAGTGCTGATGAACGACGCGCGCAGGAAAAAGCGTTGGCTCATGTGAGTCGAGAGATAAAATCGCTCGAAGATGAAATTGATGCGCTGAGTGATGCACTCAGTAGGCACCAAGATGATCCCGCTGGTTCACCATCAGGGGCGAATATTGAATCCGCACAACACGCGACACCATCAGAAGGGGAGTTGACCCGCACACCCCACGAATCGTCTGATACGCTGTCAATAGAGGACGAGCAGGCAGCAGATGCAGACAGTCAAGCCTCTGGCACCAAAACAGCTGGGGCCGATGGTGCAAAGGCGGGTGATCCCAGCGACACCTCTCCAGTATTGCGCGAGGGGCAGTCAGCCGCTCAAAGAGGGGGTGATGCAGACACCTCGCCATCAATCCGTCAGGAACAAAAGCCCGAACGGACATTGACCGGTACGAATTCCTCGACATCACAAAGTACAGATATGGAAGCAAGCTGGATACAAAAGCATTTCATTACGTTGATGCTGGCCTTATTGGCTTTTATTGTCGTCTTTACTGTTTGGATTTTGCGCCGAGCAAATAAGACCACCGTTGAGTTGGAATCTCCTGATCGGGTGACTGATGAGATGATTCAGGCCAAGCTACAGGATATTAATCTTGACCTCGATGTCCCTCCTTCGGATGAGTCGGGGGACATAGGGCGTTCCAGCCAATCTTGATTGGGGCTTGAAATGCAGCGATGGAGTCTGGGTATTGCCTATAATGGCGATGGATGGCATGGTTGGCAAAAACAGCCCAATGTGGCCACGATCCAAGCTCAGGTAGAGTCGGCCCTTTATGATTTTCTAGGTTTAGAGATACAAACTGTCTGCGCTGGCCGCACGGATACGGGGGTACACGCGCTCGAGCAGGTGGTGCATTTGGATACCGCGCTCGAGCGCCGTGAAATGGCCTGGATTCGTGGTCTCAATAGCCACTTACCCAACAGCATTCGCGTACAGTGGGCGCGGCAAGTCGATGCGCAGTTTCACGCTCGATTTAGTGCTCAGCGCCGTCATTACTTATATTTAGTACGCAATGCGCCGCATCCAACTCCGTTTACTGAGGCGCGTGTTGCTTGGGTTTTTCAACCGCTGCAGCTGCAGCCGATGCAAGAGGCAGCAAAGTTGTTGGTAGGTACGCACGACTTTTCATCTTTTCGTTCTGCAGATTGTCAGGCGCACAGCCCGATCCGAGAGCTACAGCAATTAAATATTTGGCAGCAGGGGGAATATTTCATTTTTTATTTTTGCGCAAATGCATTTTTGCATCATATGGTGCGCAATTTAATGGGGGTACTGATCCATATTGGTAAGGGTAAGCAACCTGCGCGTTGGGCACGAGATGTCCTCGAGTATCGCGATCGGCGTCGTTCAGCGCCTACGTTTTCGCCCACCGGGTTATATCTGGCCAGGGTTGATTATCCTGCTCATTTTAAGATTCCTCAGCATGAGCTGAGCGCGTTAGTACACCGACATTTGAACCTGACCTGTGTTAAGGTTTAGTACTTATCGTTGCGTCTGACATATTTGTTAACCAAACGTTTTTATCCTAAAAAATAATATGCACTTTTTACTGACATGCAGCTCTCTCATCGATAGGTTAAATCGCACTGTGGGGCGCTCCGTTGCATGGTTGACTCTGATTGTGGTCTTGGTCAGTGCCATTAATGCGGTGGTGCGCAAGACTTTTAACGTCAGTTCCAACGCATGGTTGGAATTGCAGTGGTATTTATTTGGTGCGATTTTCCTTTTGGCTTCGGGCTATACCTTTCTGCGTAATGAGCATGTACGCGTGGATGTTATCTCGCAAAATTTTTCACGCCGAGTGCAAATTTATATAGAAATCTTCGGGGTGCTTTGTTTTTTATTGCCAGCATTTGGTTTGGTCTTTTGGTTATCCATCCCATATTTCTATAAATCTTTGATCACCTGGGAGCTTTCTTCCAATACCGGTGGCCTCATTCGGTGGCCAGTCAAACTATTAATTCCCGTAGGGTTTGGGCTGCTTTTGCTTTCCGGTATTTCGCATTTAATCAAATGTATCGGTTATTTGATGGGCATCGCTCCAGATCCTATTGCCCAAGCAGAAAAGCAGCAGCGCTCAGAGCTTGAGATAGCTGATGACATTGCTCAGTATGCGCAAGCAATCACCGAACAATCAGCTGAACAACAGAAAAAACAGTCATCATAAGTCGGTGGGCCATTCATGTACGATTTAATTGCTTCTAATTTAGCCCCGATCATGTTTTTTAACTTGATCGTTTTTTTATTGTTGGGCTTTCCAGTTGCATTCACTTTAGCAGCGGTAGGGATTTTGTATGGCCTAGTCGCCATCGAGTTTGGTTTCATGCAGCCTGCTTTGTTTCAGGCCTTGCCGCAGCGCATTTACGGCATTATTGCTAACGACACCTTACTCGCGGTGCCTTTTTTCACCCTGATGGGCTTAGTGCTCGAGCGCTCGGGGATGGCCGAGGATCTACTGGATACCATTGGTCAATTGTTTGGCCCCATACGGGGTGGGCTAGCCATTGCCGTGATTTTTGTAGGCGCGATGCTGGCAGCCACCACTGGCGTGATTTCTGCCTCAGTAATTTCTATGGGATTGATCTCTTTACCGATCATGTTGCGCTACGGCTATGATCGTCGCTTGGCCTCTGGGGTGATTGCGGCCTCGGGGACCTTGTCTCAGATTATTCCCCCGTCAATTGTTTTGATTATATTGGCTGACCAGCTGGGGCGTTCTATTGGCGATATGTATCGTGGGGCGATGCTGCCCGGTTTATTGCTCACACTAACCTATGTGTTATACGTGGCTATTTTGGCGGTCATTAAACCTAAAAGCGTGCCTGCCCTGCCGCCAGAGGCCAGGACTTATATAGAAAAAGACGGCAGCCGTGGCTTGCGATCATTACTGGTGCTCAGCTTATTGTCGGCAGGTGTCTCTTATTTAGGGTCTAGCTATTATTTTGCTACCCATGACAATGTGCCCATCGACGAAAGTATTGTGATTGTGCTTTTGTTATGGGGGGTGGCCGCCTTTGTCATGGCCTCCATTAATCGTGTTTTTCGCTTGGGTCTGCTGTCTCAAATTGCAGAACGGGTCACTTTTGTGATGATCCCACCGCTGTTTTTGATTTTCTTGGTGCTTGGCACTATTTTCATTGGGGTGGCGACCCCGACCGAAGGTGGGGCGATGGGGGCAGTAGGGGCCATTATCATGGCGTCCAGCCGGGGTCGGCTCAATTTCAAACTGTTAGGCCAGGCCATGGCGAGCACGACGCGTCTGTCGTGTTTCGTGGTATTCATTTTGGTGGGTTCTACCATCTTTAGTTTGAGTTTCCGCGGGATTAATGGCGACCTCTGGGTTGAAAGTTTATTGATAGACCTGCCAGGCGGGGACCTCGGGTTTTTAGCAGTCGTCAGTGTGCTCACTTTCTTTTTAGCCTTCTTTTTGGACTTTTTTGAGCTGGCATTTATTATCGTGCCGCTGCTGGGTCCAGTCGCTGAGGTGATGGGCATTGATTTGATTTGGTTCGGTGTGCTGTTGGCCGTCAATATGCAGACTTCTTTCATGCATCCGCCTTTTGGTTTTGCATTATTCTTTTTGCGCTCTGTGGCGCCCCGAGAGGACTATGTGGATGCCGTGACCGGGAAAAAAATACGCCGTGTGACCACGGGAGATATTTATTGGGGTTCAGTACCGTTTATCATCATTCAATTAATCATGGTTTTAGTGGTCCTCTTTGTGCCCGGGATTGTGACCCACTACAAACACGGAGAAATCTTGTTGGATGATAGCGAGATCGAATTCGGCGTGGGTGATTCGTATGGCTATGATGATTACGGGTTTGGGGATGATGAAGAGGGGGCTTCGTTTTACTGATGAGTAATCACCTGAGAGATCACCCGGTTGTCCAGCCGCGCGTGCGTTTGAAATTATGTGGCTTGACCCGAGAGCAAGATATTGCACCGATGGTGCACAGTGGTGCCGATGCGGTGGGGATGGTTTTCTATCCAAAAAGCAAGAGATATGTGCCGCTGCAACAGGCCGCTCATTTAAGCGCGCAGCTCCCCGCTTTTGTGACGGTGACGGGGCTGTTTGTAAATCCTGAGGCTTCGTTTGTAAATCAATTGATACAGCATGCCGCCTTAGACCTTTTGCAGTTTCATGGCGAAGAGAGCCCCGAGTTTTGTCGTCAATTTAGTCGTCCTTATATCAAAGCTTTTCGTGTTGGGGCGCCAAGACAAGAAACTGCCCAAGCGTTGCTTTCTCTATGCCGTCAATATGACGATGCTAAGGGCTGGCTGTTTGATAGTTACACGCCTGAATATGGGGGCAGTGGGGTGGCATTCGATGAAAATATCTTGGCTGAATTAAACCAGCTGCGCGTGGAGACAGATGCGCCGATAATTTTAGCGGGGGGCTTAACTATCGAAAATGTGCGTGCAAAAGTACAGCATTTGCATCCGTTTGCGCTGGATGTGAGCAGTGGTATTGAACTTGCCCCTGGCATCAAGTGTCCAACCAAGATAGCCGCTTTTGTACGGGCGATAACCCCTTGATTAGGCCATCGGTATTTTGACCAAAGATTATTTGCTATGTCGGTAATTCAAATTGGCCCATTCACTTTGGATGGGCTTATTTTTTTATGTGTGATCGCCTTTGCAGCGGCGATGTTCGTTGCTATTCGTTATGACAAGAAGCATGAGGCTCAGATTGAAAATCGTTTATGGTGGCTAACGCTGCTGGCCGCATTGATTGGCCGTTTGATTTTTGTGCTGCGCTTTTGGCCCGCTTATCAGGAAAGTCCAGCTGAGATCATTAATATTCGGGATGGGGGGTTTGATTGGCCGGCAGCCTTGATTGTGTACGGCCTGGCGCTATTGTGGCTGTTTTTGCGACAGCGTGCGCTTTTTCGAGGCATGGCATGGGCGCTGGGCACGGCGACTGTGGTGATCAGCATGGGTTTATTATGGCTGCAGCCTTGGCAAAAGAACCTCCCTAATTGGTTTGAAATGGCCCATTTAGAGCAACTGTCACCACTGGCCAGTGAGGATTGGGATCATGCGTTTCAGTATCAAGGCAAACCAACGGTTATCAATCTATGGGCTACTTGGTGTCCACCCTGTCGACGAGAAATGCCTGTGTTGGAAAAGGCACAAAATACGTACAAAAATGTAAATTTCGTATTTATAAACCAAGGTGAAACTGCTGCTGAAATAAATAAATTTCTCAATGAGCAAGGCCTAAATTTGCAAAATCTATGGCTGGATGAATACGCATTATCTGGGCAGGCCGTTGCCAGCAAGGGTTTACCTGCTACTTTATTTTTAGACTCGAAAGGGCGTATTGTGAGTAGCCGGTTAGGAGAGTTATCAGCCGCCTCTTTGAGGTCACACTTAGAATCAATTGGGATCCAAAAGTAGCAAACTGTTTTTTCAGCGCAAAAATTTACAGTTTTTGCTTACCAATTCGCAGCCAGAGCCTCAAGTCATTGATATGATGGGCGGTAACGTTTTTTCATTTGACACTTTATATCAATGGCTGAACCCACAAATACTAAATCTAAATTTCAAATAAGTGGACCGGTATTTTTTGGCTCCGGCTCCATCCTTTTATTTTTGGCAGTATTGGTCACAGTTCTTAGAGAGCCAATGCTAAAACTCTTTACTGCCGTCCAAACATGGATCATTGATGATGTAGGTTGGTTTTATATTTTAACAGTCGCCATTATTTTATTGGTGACTGTTTTTTGTATGCTGAGTCGCTTTGGCGATCTCAAGCTTGGCCCCGATCACAGTACCCCTGAGTACAACACCATCACTTGGTTTTCGATGTTATTTTCAGCAGGGATGGGGATTGGTTTGATGTTTTTTGGGGTGGCCGAGCCCTTAATGCATACCTTGCAGCCTCCTGTTGGCGAGCCCGGTTCGGCTGAGGCGGCACGTGAGGCCATTCGCATTACATTTTTCCATTGGGGGCTACATGCTTGGGCTATTTATGGCATTGTGGCTTTGACCTTGGCATTTTTTGCTTATCGACACGGTTTACCCCTCACACTGCGTTCGGCACTTTATCCAATGATTGGTGAGCGTATTTACGGCCCCATTGGTAATGCAGTCGATATTTTTGCCGTCGTCAGTACGGTACTTGGGGTGGCCACCTCCTTGGGTTTTGGTGTGGTGCAGATCAACAGTGGTTTAAATCAACTGTTTGGTTTGCCGATCAATGAGCCCGTGCAGGTGCTATTGATTGTCGGTGCGACAGCGTTAGCCTCTATCTCGGTTGGCCTTGGTTTGGATGCCGGTATTCGCCGCTTGTCTGAGCTGAATATTATTTTGGCTATCCTGCTGGTATTATTCGTGCTGCTGTTGGGCCCCACCGTGTTCCTGATTAAGGCGTTTGTGCAGAACACTGGGAGCTATTTCTCAGAGATTGTTGAGAAAACCTTTAACCTCTATGCCTATGAGAAAACTGATTGGTTAGGGGGTTGGACCCTGTTTTACTGGGGTTGGTGGTTATCCTGGTCGCCTTTTGTGGGCATGTTTATTGCTCGCGTTTCTCGCGGTAGAAGTATTCGCGAATTTATCTTAGGGGTGACCTTGCTGCCCACCGGCTTTACTTTCCTGTGGATGACCGTATTTGGTGACACCGCCATTGATATGGTGCTGAACCAAGACAAATGGTCCATCGCAGAGGCCACTCTTGAGGATCCCTCTCTGGCTTTATTCGCATTTCTTGAGCAGTTCCCCTTATCCAGTGTGGTGAGCATCATTGCGGTGGTGATGGTATTGGTCTTTTTTGTGACCTCTGCTGACTCCGGCGCTTTGGTGGTCGATATGTTGGCTTCTGGCGGTGATGACAATACACCGGTATGGCAGCGCCTGTTCTGGGCAATCAGCATGGGTGTGATGGCCATTGCGTTACTGCTCGCTGATGGGTTACAGGCCTTGCAAACAGCGACATTAGCGACGGCTTTACCATTCTCATTCGTATTGTTAGTGGTGATTTGGGGGCTACTCAAAGCACTGCGGCAGGACACGACCAAGAGAGAAACCCACACGCAATTTCATGCGGCCCCACGTACGGGTGGTGATTCTGCCGATTGGCAGCGTCGTATGCGCAATCTCATGACCTTCCCGCGCCGCCGTCACATCGAGCGTTTCCTTGATGATGTGGTGTATCCGGCTTGCGTCAAGGTCGGTGAAGAGCTCTCTAAGCTAGGCTCGGATGTGGTGTTAGATAGAAATGAAGAGCACGGCGTCATTATGCGTGTTGGGCATGATGTGGAGCACGATTTTGTATATGCGGTGTATCCACAGGCCTATGTGCTGCCGGCCTTCGTAGAGGATGACGAAGAAGACGTCAGCAGTGGGCGCAAGTACTTCCGTGCAGAAGTGCATTTGCTTGAGGGTGGCCAAGACTACAACATTATGGGCTGGTCAACTCAAGCGGTGATTGATGACATCATTGATCAATATGAACGTCATATGCACTATCTGCACCTGATCAGAGACGAAGAATAACGCCTACTTTGCTGTGGTGGCATCACCGCTTTCTGCCTCAAACTGTAGGGCATAGCGGTTTGCCATCATGGCACAGGCCATCAGTTGAATCTGATGAAAAATCATGATGGGTAATAGTGCCGGGCCAATGGCACTGGCGCTAAAAATTACCTGGGCCATGGGGACACCCGTGGCCAAACTTTTTTTAGAACCGCAAAAGACAATCGCGACCTCATCTTCGCGATTAAAATTGAGTTTGCGGGCTAAAAAAGTAGATAAAGCCAATACAATAATGAGTAAAACCGTGCAAACGATGGTCAGTACCAAGAGGGACATCGGTGGGACCGCGGTCCAAAGACCACCAATCACAGATTCACTAAAAGCGGTATAGACTACTAAAAGAATAGAGCTTTGATCCACCCAACGCAGCCAGCTACTGTTGCGGTTGATCCAGTCGGCTGTCCAAGGACGAGAAAAGTGCCCAATCAAAAAGGGCAGCAAGAGTTGCACACTGATTTGCACAATAGATTCTGCCATGCCTGTGGTCCCGGCATCTGCCTCTAGCAGTAACTGCAAAATAAAAGGGGTCAAGACAATACCAATCAGACTGGAAGCTGAGGCACTACAGACGGCTGCGGGTACATTGCCCCGTGCAATGGAGGTAAAGGCGATGGCGGATTGTACTGTCCCTGGCAGGGCGCATAGGTAGAGCATGCCGACTAATAGGGGCATCCCTAATAGCGGCAATAATACGGGGCTCATGGCCCAACCAATCAGGGGGAAAATTACAAAGGTAAAACCAAATACCAATAAATGTAGGCGCCAATGCATGGCGCCCGCAATGATGGCTTCACGGGAGAGTTTGGCCCCATGCATGAAAAAGAGTAATGCAATAGCAAAGCGAGTGAGCCATTCAAAAAATACTGCACCCGCCCCGTGTGCTGGCAGGGCACTGGCAAGAAGTACAACCCCAATAAGTATTAGAGTGAAATTATCAAAAATGAGGCGCAAGCGCTGAATAACAGTCAGGTTGTGGGTAGACATAAAACTCGTCTATCAGTTGTTTTTAAAAGGTAATAATTGCTAGGTCCCCAAGATTACCCAATAAAGGCTGTGCTGACCAGATCCAAAGAGTTTGTTTGTGCTGTGCTGACCAGATCCAAAGAGTTTGTTTGTGCTGTGATGACTAAAATTAAATGCTGCTTCGGGACGATGCCGGAGCATGATAATTTTGAAGGATTGCGCAGTGTTACAATCAGAGTTGGCTGACGTCAGAGGTGCAGTGCATACTCAGGTATAAAAAGGTTCAATCCATGTTTAACTTTGATGAAACGGTTCTAGAGCGACTCCAGACCGCTAAAAAGATAGTGTTTTTTAGTGGTGCGGGGATTTCTGCAGAGAGCGGGGTGCCTACATTTAGAGATGATTTGAGTGGGTTGTGGGCGCAATACGATCCCATGCAGTTGGCCACACCAGAGGCTTTTAGGCGCCAGCCAGCCTTGGTGTGGGGATGGTATTTGTGGCGGCGTCAACGCGTCCGTGCCGCCCAGCCCAATGCTGCGCATTTGGCGTTAGCGCAATGGCAGGCTGCCGCAGGGGCAGATAGGGTGATTTGTTTAACCCAAAATGTTGATGATTTGCATGAGCGCGCGGGTTGCTCTGAGGTATTGCATTTGCATGGTAATTTGTTTTCTTCTTTATGCGCTGAATGCGGTCAGTCGGTCGATGAGGCTGCATTGCCCAAGGCACATCAGACCCGCGCTGTAGACGTTGAATTTGACCCCAATGGCCAAGAGATCACGCCGCCTGCGTGTCGTGCGTGTGGCGGGCATATTCGACCTGGAGTGATCTGGTTTGGTGAGGCCTTGGATAGTCAGGTGTTGGATCGTTCTTTTGAACTCAGTGCGACCTGTGATGTGTTGATTGCAATAGGTACTTCAGGGGTGGTCCAGCCGGCGGCCGCATTGCCCAGTATCGCTCGGGAGGCTGGCGCTTATGTCATGCAGATTAACCCACAGGAAACACCACTTGACGCCGTGGCCCATAGCAATATTCGGGCATCGGCAGCCCAAGCATTGCCTGAGTTGTATAAACATGTCCATAAAGGCCAATGAATGGATTTAAATAACGATTGCGCGCTATTAACTGCGGCAGATATTCATGCGGTGGACGCGCATGCTGCGCAACAGGGCATTTCTCCTCAACAGTTGATGCATCATGCAGGACAAGCCCTTACCACTGCCATCTTGCAGCGCTTTCCACGTAGCCGCACACTTATTGTGTGTGGCCCAGGAAATAATGGCGGCGATGGTTTTGTGATTGCGCGGCTATTGGCTGCGCGTGATTGGCCGGTGTTTGTCTGTACTGAGCATGGCGCCTTGCCCACGCGATTACCTGCTGCTGCACATGCCCAACGTTATACCCACGATTGCTATTCATTTAAGGCCATTGATGAAGCTTTTTTACAGCAGGTTGATTTAATCATTGACGCGGGATTTGGTGTGGGTCTATCGCGTCCTATTAATGCGCACTGGCAGTCTTTGCTACAACGTTTAGAAAACAGTCAGAAACCGATTGTCGCTGTGGATATGCCTACCGGGGTTGGGGATTTTGGCCAACTTTATGCGCATCCTCCTTTGCAGGCTGAGTTGACATTGGCTTTATTTAAAAAAAAGCCTGCCCACGTCATCGCCCCAGGGGCAGCATATTGCGGTGAAGTACGGGTATGTGACATTGGCTTGGAGCAGACGCATTTGCCAGTTCAGCCACGCTTTTATGAAAATAGGCCTGCCTTGTGGGCGCCTGAATGGCGGCGGACCCGACCCAATGCGCAAACGCATAAATATGATCGCGGTCATGTTTGGGTATGGGGTGGGCCACGGTTGCCAGGGGCTCCTACTTTGAGTGCCTTAGGGGCTGCTGTGTCGGGCGCGGGTGCAGTCACCCTCCTGACGGATCGCGACAGCTGGCCAATTTACGCGGCACAAATGCGCTCGGTGATGGTCGAGGCTGTTGATGGTGCAAAAGGCTTTAAGGCGGCTATTGATACACGCCGTACCGGTGCGGTGGTATTGGGGCCAGGGGCCGTGCATTGTCCTGAACTGGCTGATTATCTAAAAGTCCTTTTAGACACCAACCATCCTTGTGTGCTCGATGCCGAGGCATTAAATGTAATGACGCAGCATCCAGACCATTTCTTTTCATCCCTGCATGGGCGTTGCGTACTGACGCCGCATGCGGGTGAATTTAAACGTCTTTTTCCGCATTTAACAGGATTACTGGCCACTCACCGTTTGGACGCGGTGCGCCAAGCCAGTCAAGAAACGGGTGCGGTGGTCGTGCTCAAAGGGGCGGAGACCCTCATTGGTCTACCCCATGGGGCATTAATTATTAATAATAATGCGAGTCCCTATTTAGCAACTGCAGGCAGTGGCGATGTGCTCGCGGGTGTCATTGCTGCCTTTCTAGGGCAGCGCATTGCTGCACCTTTGGCGGCAGCAATGGGGGTGTGGCTGCATGGACGAGCAGGCACTTTGGCGGGGGTTGGCCTGATTGCGGATGATTTACCCAAATGGTTGATTCGTGCGCAAAGAGAACTGATTGAATTATGTGAGCCTGAATAAAGGAGTGGTGGTGCAATCTTTTAATCGATTACAGCGCTTGCCCATTTACCAACAATATTTTTTTCAAACAATAGACACCGATGAGCAAGCCATGGAGCTGGTACTCATGCTGGCTGAGATGGCGGCACATTGGCAAGAGGTGCCTGTCGGCGCAGTGGTATTGGATGAGCAACGCCGAGTCATCGGCATGGGGGTGAATCATACGGTGTATAGCCATGACCCCACACAGCACGCCGAAATGATGGCATTGCGTGATGCCAGCACATTTATGGGTAATTATCGCTTGCCCGACACCCAGTTATATGTCAGTTTAGAGCCGTGCATGATGTGTATGGGCGCTATTTTGCATGCGCGGGTCAAGCGTGTGGTGTATGGTGCCTCAGACCCCAAGACTGGGGTGTGCCACAGCGTGTTACAACACGAGCAGTACGCACAACTCAACCATCACACCAGCATCCAAGGTGGGGTGTGGCAAGAACAAAGCGCGGCCTTACTGCGCGCATTTTTTAAATCTCGACGGGCTAAATAACAGATTTGCCACTATCAGTTGATGGGTAAAACAAAACTGATAGGGCTTTATTAATGATGAATCACATGGGCGTTTAGTGATGAGTATAAAAACAAAGACCAATGATGGCATCTATATTATTTCTCCATCCAGTGCGATTGGAACTCCCCAAGAGTTGCAGCGTGCGCAGCAACGGCTACGGGCGTTGGGTTTTGAGCCCAGTGCAGACCCCGATGCCTGTGCGGTGTACGAGCGATTCGCCGGCACAGACGCCCAGCGCCTCGCTGCCTTTGAGCGGGCTTTACAGCAACCCGCGCCTTTTGTGCTGGCTAGCCGAGGGGGCTATGGTATGAGTCGCTTGCTGCCATTTATTAATTGGGCAGCGATTGCGCAAAGTGGCAAACAATTTATTGGACATAGTGATTTCACCGCTTTTAATTTAGCTCTTTACGCACAAACTCAAACAATTAGTTATGCTGGGCCCTGTGCTGTATTTGATTTTGGCCAATCAGAAGTAAATCAAGATATGGAGCACTGGTTTGTAGCCATGTTACGCGGTGAGCAAACCCAACTTAGCTTTACAGCACAGCCTTTACGCCCGCAGCGTTCTTCTTTAGATGTGGCAGGGGTGCTTTGGGGTGGAAATTTGGCTCTGCTCTGTTCTTTAGTGGGAACGCCTTATTTGCCCAATATCGATGGGGGGATTCTATTTTTAGAAGATGTGTCGGAGCACCCTTATCGCATTGAGCGCATGCTCACTCAATTGCATATGGCCGGGATACTAAAAAAACAAAAAGCTATTTTATTGGGTGATTTTACGGATTATCGTTTGACCCCTGCCGATCGCGGCTATCGTTTACAGTCAGTGTGGCAGTGGTTGGCTCGACATGTACAGGTGCCTATCTATTTGGGCTTTCCGTATGGGCATGTGCCACGCAAGGCGACCTTACCTATAGGTGCAGGTGTGCGGCTGCTGGTCGAGGATGATCAAGCCACTTTATTTTTTTAATTGGTGTGAATGCAGGCGTCAATATACTGGAGTGAAAGAACCCCTATGACTTATGTTTTGGTGGGTGAAAACACCTACGAGGAAGAAATTAAAAAAAGTCGTTTCATCGCGATTGCGCGTCCAGCAGATACCGTAGCGCAAGCCATGGCCTTTATCGAAGAGCGCTCTGTCCCGGACGCCAGGCATAACTGTTGGGCCTATAAAATTGGCGATAATTATCGTTTTTCAGATGATGGAGAGCCTGGAGGGACGGCAGGGCGGCCCATTCTCCAAGCGATTGAGGGCCAGGAATGTGATTTTGTGGCCGTATTGGTCATCCGCTGGTTTGGGGGGATTAAATTAGGGACTGGTGGTTTGGTACGCGCCTATGGTGGGGCGGCAGCAGAATGCCTGCGTACGGCGCCTAAAAAGAAATACATCCCAACCGTCCCTATCCAGTGTTTTTGCCCGTATGCTGAAATCGATCGTTTAAAAGCACGTTTTGATGATTTTCAAGTGCGGGTTCAAGACGAAGAATACGGGGCAGAGGGGGTGATTTGGGATTTACAATTACCTAAAGAGCAGATAGAAGACTTTGAGCAGCTGCTACAAAATATGAGCAGTGGGCAGGGCTGGGTAAAGGTAGAGGACTAAAGCTCTGTGCAGTGAGGGATTGAGGTCGTGTGATCGCATCATTAATTGCGGACAACGGCGCGCAGTGTGCGCGCGCCGTGTGCCTAGTGTTGTGCTTCAGAGTCTATTTAGGCTTGATCGGGGCCTTCTTGAGATGCTTGCTCTTGTTGCTGTGCAATTTCAGCGTGCACCTGCTCCATATCCACCTCGCGTAGTTGCCCAATGAGCTCATCCAGTTGCGAATCGGTCAAAGCGCCCGAGTGTGAGAACAATAGGACTTTTTCACGGAAAATCATGATGGTAGGGATAGAGCGAATGCGCAGCATAGCGGCGAGCTCTTGTTCTTCCTCGGTGTTTATTTTGGCAAAAGTGACATCTTCATGACGCTCTGCAGCCGCCTCGAAAACAGGGGCAAATTGGCGGCAAGGGCCACACCAGGGTGCCCAAAAATCAATAATGAGGGGTTTGTCGCCATCAATGGCGTCTTGGAAGGTTTCTTGGGTGAGATCCACGGTGCTCATAAATGCCATCCTAAAAAGAAACGGCTAATGTATCATTAGCCGTTGTGTGAAAAATATATGTAATGAACCTAGTGTAACGCGTTTTAATCGGGATAAAAAGCGTATTTACTCACGAAGAGTGCAGCGACGATGATGGTTGCTAGGTGTAGGTCTTTCCACTTGCCTGTGAAGAATTTCAACACGACATAGCTGATAAAACCAAAGGCCAGTCCATTGGCAATAGAGTAGGTAAAGGGCATGGCCAAAGCAGTCAGTGCCGCGGGGGCAGCCTCTGTGACGTCTTGCCACTCGACCTCAACCACCTCGCGGAGCATAATACCCGCGACGTAAAGTAGTGCGGGCGCCGTTGCATAACCGGGGACCACACCTGCCAAAGGCGAAAAGAATAAGGCGCATAGAAAGAGCACACCCACGGTGAAGGCGGTCAGTCCAGTACGGCCACCGGCCTGAACCCCAGAGGCACTCTCTACATAGGCAGTGGTGCTACTGGTACCAATAATAGAGCCCGCAACGATGGCAGTACTGTCTGCAAAGAGGGCACGCCCGAGACGTCCAGGGTTTTTATCATCAATGAGGCTTGCCCGTTTGGCCACCCCTAAGAGTGTTCCCGTAGCATCAAATACCTCTACCAATACAAGCACCAACACCACGTGCACAATGCCAACACTAAGTGCGCCCATAATGTCTAGCTGCAAAAAGGTAGGCGCAATACTCGGCGGCATAGAGACCAAGCCCTGATAGCTGGTGTGTCCGGTGAGTATCGAGGCGACGGTGACGGCAAGAATTCCAATCAGGATGGCCCCACGTACCCGTAAAGCGTCTAAAACAGCGATGACGAAAAAACCAAAAATGGCAAATAATGCTTGGTGTGAGGTGAGATTGCCGATGCCCACATGGGTGGCCGGATTGCCGACAACAATGCCGCTGTTGATCATGGCGACCAGACCCAGAAACAACCCGATACCTGCAGCAATGGCTGAACGCAAGGATTTAGGAATACCTGCGATAATCCAACTGCGCGCTCCGGTGGCGGTCAATAGCACAAAAATCACCCCGGAAATAAAAACAGCCCCTAAGGCCTGTTGCCAGGTAAAACCCAAGGCACCGACAACAGTAAAGGCAAAAAATGCGTTTAGGCCCATCCCAGGTGCCAGCCCAATGGGCCAGTTGGCCACCAGTGCCATGGTCATGGTGCCGACGACTGCGGCCAGACAGGTAGCCACAAAAACCGCACCGCGATCCATACCCGTGGAAGAGAGGATATCAGGGTTAACAAATATAATATAAGACATGGTGAGGAAGGTGGTGATCCCTGCCAGCACCTCAGTCTTGACGTTGGTGTTGTGTTCGCTCAAGCGGAAAAGCCTTTCCAGCATCGGAAGTCCTTTGATTCGTGTTAAAGTGGCGAATAATCTAGTTTTGAGGCTCAAAAGTAGTGGCCCCTGCGAATAATTAGGCAATTGTACATAAATTGGCATACAACCATGAATGTTTTAGGGATAGAAAGTTCTTGTGATGAAACAGGTGTGGCGATTGTCCATACCGAGCTGGGGTTGCGCGCCCACGCGTTGCATAGTCAAATCAAAATGCACCAAGAGTATGGCGGGGTCGTGCCCGAGCTGGCGTCACGTGATCACATACGGCGTATGCTGCCTTTAATTCAGCAGTGTCTGGACGAGGCTAGGCTCACTATGCAAGAGATTGACTATGTGGCTTATACCGCCGGGCCTGGCCTGGCTGGCGCACTGCTCGTCGGCGGGAGCGTGGCCAATGCCTTGGCCTGGTCCTTACAAAAGCCCATTATTCCTATTCACCATTTAGAGGGCCATTTGCTGTCACCGCTAATGAGTGAGCCTAAACCAGCATTTCCTTTTGTGGCTTTATTAGTTTCCGGAGGCCACACTCAGCTCATGAGGGTAGGTGGGGTCAATGATTATCAGCTATTAGGTGAGACACTCGATGATGCCGCTGGTGAGGCTTTTGACAAGACGGCCAAGTTATTAGGCTTGCCTTATCCAGGGGGCCCGGCTTTGGCGGCCTTGGCCGAGCACGGACAGGCAGAGGCGATTCAATTGCCTCGACCGATGTTGCATAGCAAAGATTTAGATTTTAGTTTTAGCGGGCTAAAGACCGCAGTGCTGACACGACTGCGTACGGCCCAAGAGCAGGGTACTTTGACTGAGCAATTCCGCGCCGATTGTGCGGCAGCCACTGAGCAAGCCATTGTTGATGTTTTGGTGGCTAAAACGATAGCGGCCACTCAACAAGCGGGTGTAGAGCGTTTGGTGATAGCCGGAGGGGTGGGGGCAAATAAACGCTTGCGCCAACAGCTCAAAGCAGCTGCCGTCAAGAAGGGCCTCTCGGTATATTATCCGCCGATTGAGCTATGTACGGATAACGGGGCTATGATTGCTTATGCTGCCGCCATGCGCTTGAAGCACGGATGGGTACCCGAGCGGCCTCAAGAGGATTATGGGTTTAGTATTCGAGCGCGGTGGCCGTTGAGTGAATTAACGGCGTAATTTACGAGCGATGGACTGGGCTGAGGGTTTTTGGCCAATTTTGCTCTCAGTCCCTTTGAGTAAGCGCTGGATATTTTCTTTGTGTCGGCTGAGAAGCACAATAGAAATCACGATAATGGCAATGCCCTGGGCCTGGCTACCTGCCCATAGATGCCCAGCCCCAAGCATATAAATCACGGGGATAATCAATGCGGTGATGATTGCCGACAACGAGGAATACCGAGTGGTATAGGCCACCAACAGCCAACACAGAGCCGCCAATAGCGCCAATAGTGGGTGCAGCGCTGCCAATACCCCTAATGCTGTGGCCACTCCCTTACCGCCTTTGAATTTTAAAAAGACAGGGTACAAGTGGCCTAAAAATACTGCCACTGCTGCCCACGCAGCAAATAAAGACGCTGCTCCTAGTTCAGTACCGATGATGCGTGCGATGACGACCGCAAGCACACCCTTGAGGACATCGCCTAAAAGGGTCATACCAGCAGCTATTTTATTGCCGCTGCGCAGCACATTGGTGGCCCCTGGGTTTTTAGAACCAAACTGGCGAGGATCGGGTAACCGCATCAATTTACTGATAACCACAGCAAAGGGGATAGAGCCTATTAAGTAGGCGCCAATGATGGTGAGCAAGAGTAAGGCAAATAAAATCACGGTCTTAAGTATTTGATCACAGGTTAAAATGAGAAAACATTATAGTAATAAGCAGTACCAATTTCACTTAAAACTATAGGACGTTAACCAAAAGCAATGAAAATCCTCATATCGAACGATGATGGCTACCATGCCCGTGGTATCGAAGCACTGTATCGCGCAGTTGCTCCGTTGGCCGACACCGTGGTCGTCGTTGCCCCCGAAACTAACTGTAGTGCCACCTCTAACGCGCTAACACTCAATCGCCCTCTCAGTGTACAGCAAGCCAGCAATGGCTTTTATTTTGTGAATGGCACGCCCTCGGATTGTGTGCATATTGCTTTGACCGGGCTGTTGGATTTTCGACCTGATTTGATTGTCTCGGGGATTAATAACGGCGCCAACCTGGGCGATGATACGCTATACTCTGGGACAGTAGCCGCGGCCATGGAAGGGCATCTGTTTGGAGTACCCGCCATTGCATTTTCACTGGTGGAAAAAGGATGGCGCTATTTGGATACCGCAGTGGCGGCCGCTGAACAAATCGTCAAACGCGCGATTGAACAGCCGCTTGCAACTGGGACTTTGCTAAATGTTAATATACCCAATGTCCCTTTACACGCACTCAAACCGGCTGCGGTTACACGCTTGGGCAAACGCCATCCCTCCGAACCAGTGATTAAGAGCACCACACCTTATGGTGATCCTGTTTATTGGATTGGTCCGGTCGGTGGGGTCTTGGACGCGGCGCACGGCACTGATTTTGGCGCCATTGATAATTTAGCTGTTTCAGTGACCCCTTTGCGTTTTGACTTAACCGCTCATGAGCAATTAGATTCCATCACCCAATGGGTGAATTCGTAATGAAAAAAAAATACCCTCGTCCACAATTTACCCAAGGCACTGTCAACCGTTTTGGTCAGTCTCGCATTGGTGATGGGCTACAGGTGCTCAATAGTAATGCACGCATTTTGCAGCCTGGTGAATTTACACCCCAGCGAGAAACCATGAGCCCGTATTTCAATCAAGATAATTTAGGCCTAAATTCCGAGCGTCTGCGTTCGATGATGATTGAGCGCTTGCGCCGCGAGGGAATTAAAGATGAGCGTGTACTCAATGCGATGAAGCAAGTACCACGACATCTTTTTGTGGACGAGGGCTTGGCCAGTCATGCTTATGAAAATGCGGCGTTACCTATTGGTTTTCAGCAGACCATTTCACAGCCTTGGATAGTTGCACGTATGATTGCATTGGCTTGCCAAGAGCGCATCCCTCACAAGATTTTAGAGATAGGCGCTGGCTGTGGTTATCAGGCAGCGGTTTTGGCACAGCTGGTACCACAGGTGTATGCTATAGAACGCATTCAGGGCCTTTATGAGATGGCCTTAGGCAATATTCAGCACGCTCCTCACGCCGAACGTATCCACCTGCACTATGGTGATGGGCTCAAGGGCTTGCCAGAACAGGCGCCTTTCCCGGCAATTCTGGTAGCCGCCGCAGGGATGGATTTACCCAAAGAATTGTTAAAACAGCTTTCAATCGGTGGACGGTTAATTGCTCCGCTGGGCCAAGATGAACAGTATCTTGTTCTAATAGAGCGTACCGGCACCGATAGTTGGAATAGGAAATTACTAGAACCCGTACGCTTTGTGCCACTTCGTGCGGGTATTCAACCCTAAGTTATCAGGAGAGTCTCTATGCATCCTGCAGGCAAATTAGTATCTCTTGCTGCAAATGCAAAACACACGACCCTAGTGGGGTCGCGTCAATGGCTGTTAATGACAACCGTCGCAGTCACTGCAATATTAGCCGGATGTAGTTCCACCGATCAGCGTGCGCCGATTACAGATCTCAGTGTGACCACCGATGAGACGGTCGCCCAAATTACTGAGTCTGCCAGTAAAGACTATACCGTGCAGCCAGGTGATACCCTGTATAAAATTGCTCGCGAACACAATGCAAAGGTGCATGAAATTGCGCAGGCTAACCAAATCACCGATCCAAGCCAACTCAGTGTTGGCCAAAAGTTGGTGATTCCGGGTGCCGGGACAGCCCCCAGTTCGCCTCCTGATATCAGCAGCGGTAGTCAGGTGGTGGCTGCCCCAGTCGATGTTTCGGGTGGAGAGGGTCAAGCGCAACCTAAGCCAGTAGACACCGGCCAAGAGGATCAAACTCAGGCCGACGCTGCTCAATCTCAAGAAAGCAGCAGCACACCACGAGCCAGTGATGCTGATCTCATCAAATGGGATTGGCCCAACCAAGGCAAGGTCATCCAAGAGTTCACACCGAGCAGCAAAGGCATAGACATCGAGGGTCAAATAGGGGACCCCGTACTTGCTGCTGCAGACGGCAAAGTGATGTACGCGGGCAATGGCGTGCGTGGCTTAGGCAATTTGATTTTATTGGGTCATAGTGACGGTTTTATCACCGCCTATGCGCACAACGATGAGTTGCTCGTCAAAATGGGTGAGCAGGTCAAAAAGGGGCAAAAAGTAGCGACACTCGGAGACTCCGAGGCAGATTCGCCGCGCCTGCATTTTGAAATACGTCGCCGCGGTACCCCTGTGAACCCAATGTCTTATTTGCCTAAAAAATAACCAGCGCAGCAGTCATCTATTATGAGCAATACGGTTTTAAGCATTGAGTCCCTAGACTTATCTGCGCAAGGGGTCGCCCATGACGACGAGGGCAAGGTTGTCTTCGTCGAGGGCGCCCTGCCTGGGGAAAAGGTACGGGTAGAATTTAGCCGTCACAAGAAAAACTACAATAAAGCCCAGGTTGTCGAGGTCCTTCAAGCCTCACCTTTACGGGTCACCCCGCGGTGCCCTTATTTTGGGCAGTGCGGTGGCTGTGTCATGCAACACTTGGATGCTGATGCACAAATTGCCATCAAGCAGCGAGCCCTCGAAGATATGCTGAGGCATATTGGCAGAGTCCAAGCGGCACAAATACTACCCCCTATTTACGGTGCCTTTTGGGGGTACCGTATGAAGGCGCGTTTTTCTGCGCGTTTTGTGGCTAAAAAAGGAGGTATGCTGGTTGGTTTTCGCGAGCGCAATAGTCGCTTTGTGATGGATATGGAGCACTGTCAGGTAGTGCCTCCACATGTGTCAGCCTTGCTAAAACCATTGCGCGCTTTACTCGAAACGTTATCGGTGGCTCGGCGCGTGCCTCAGATTGAATTGGCAGTGGGGGATGCGCAGACGGTCTTGGTCTTGCGCCACCTCGAACCTTTGTCTGCCGAGGATCACGATAAACTGCGGCAGTTTGCCCAAGAGCACCAAATACAGTGGTGGTTGCAGCCTAAAGGCCCGGAAACGGCGCATCCTCTAGAAGCTGATCAGGAGGATCTGTATTACTCTTTGCCAGAGTATGATTTGCAAATGCATTTCAAACCAACTGACTTCACACAGGTCAATCATGGCATCAATAGAGTGCTCATTCGTCGCGCTTTGGCACTATTAGATATACAGCCACATCATCGCGTCGTCGATTTATTTTGCGGATTAGGGAATTTTACCTTGCCCATTGCACGCACTGCCCGTGAGGTGGTGGGGGTAGAGGGTAGCGAGGTACTGATTGAGCGCGCGCGTGCGGCAGCTCAAAAGCATGACTTGGCAGATCGTGCTCAATTTTCGGTATTAGATCTCTTCCAGGTAGATGAAGAGTGGCTGCAGACGTTGGGGCATTTTGATCGTATGTTGATCGACCCGCCCCGTGACGGTGCCGTTGCGGTGGCCAAAGCCGTTAGCGCATTACCCGTGCAAGCCCAGCCTGAGCGCATCGTGTATGTCTCTTGTAATCCATCAACATTGGCTCGAGATGCGGGTATTTTGACCCACGTCGGAGGCTACCGATTACAGGCGGCAGGGGTGGTTAATATGTTCCCTCATACCGCACATATAGAATCCATTGCGGTGTTTACTAAAGGCACCCAAGAACGTCTATCCATAGATTGAATCACAGTCTTGCGGTTTTGCGCTACCTAAGGTGCCCAATCTCGGTGTAAGGCAGCCGCTTAACCGTTTAAATACAAAAAGCCCCAAAATATTAATCACTAACCTGTCCAATCAATGAAGGTCAGTTTATATTTTGGGGCTTTTTCGCGTTGGCTGGCTTTTTTACTTGTTTAAATCTTTTTTCAGTGCCTTGATAAGCGCTGTGGCTGCCTCACTCACTCTCTCTGGGGCGGTGCCGCCAATATGGTTGCGTGCGGCAACTGAACCCTCAAGGGTCAGTACTGAAAACACGTCCTCTTTGATCGCGGAATGATAGGATTGCAACACCTCGAGGCTAAGGTCTGCAATGTCGCATTGTTCATCAACGCAACGTTTCACCACACTGGCCACGGTTTCGTGCGCATCTCTAAAGGGCACCCCCTGTTTGACCAGGTAATCAGCCAAATCAGTAGCGGTGGCAAAACCCTCTGCTGCTGCGTGCCGCATCGCCTGAGCATTGACACGAATACCGGCCACCATATCCACAAATATTTGTAGCGTGTCGCGCACCGTATCAGCGGCATCAAAAAGCCCTTCTTTGTCTTCTTGATTATCTTTGTTATAAGCCAAGGGTTGCGCCTTCATCAGCATTAACAGGGCAACCAAATGGCCGACGACACGACCTGTTTTTCCACGCGCGAGTTCGGGCACATCAGGATTTTTCTTTTGTGGCATGATCGAACTGCCCGTACAAAAGCGATCGGCCAAATCAATGAATCCAAAACGTGGGCTCATCCAGATAATTAACTCTTCGGAAAAGCGAGATAAGTGCATCATGATGAGTGATGCCGCGGAACAAAATTCAATACTGAAATCGCGATCTGAAACGGCATCTAAAGAATTAAGGCAAAGACTGTCAAAGCCGAGTTCTTTGGCGACGATGACACGATCAATGGGAAAGCTGGTGCCCGCCAAAGCTGCCGCCCCTAGGGGCAGTCTATTGACACGCCTACGACAGTCATTTAAACGCTCAGTGTCGCGTTTAAACATTTCAGCATAAGCCAGCAAGTGATGGCCAAAAGTAACGGGCTGGGCGACCTGTAAATGGGTAAAACCCGGCATGATTGTGTCGGCATGCTCTAGGGCGAGCTCGGCCAAAGCGAGCTGCAGCTGCTTGAGGTAGTTTTGAATGATATCAATTTGGTTGCGCAACCACAGGCGGATGTCAGTGGCCACCTGGTCATTCCGAGAGCGCCCAGTGTGTAGACGTTTGCCTGCATCACCAATCAGTTCGACCAGTCTTTTTTCAACATTTAGATGGACATCTTCGAGATCTAGAGACCAATCAAAGCGGCCTTCGTTGATTTCGGTAATAATGGTCTGCAGGCCTCGGGTAATATCCTGCAGGTCTTGATCACTGAGAATACCGATCTCGGTGAGCATTTTAGCGTGGGCCAAGGAGCCTTCGATGTCGTATTTGGCCAAACGTTGGTCAAATTCTACTGATGCCGTATAGCGTTTGACGAGTTCTGAGACGGGCTCACTAAAGCGTGCGGACCAAGCTTGGGATTTTTTATCAAACTGATTGGTTGGTTTTGATGAGTTTTCTGTAGACATATTTTCAGTAAAGCAGGCAAAAAGTAATAAACTATGTGGGTTATATTAACGACTCTTGGCCTGTGTGCCTAGTCATCATCAGATTCTGCTTTGCAGGGACAGTTGACAAGACATGGAATCAAGCTTCTTTTTTGGTGATCACAATGTAAAGAGCTGGCTACAGCAGTCAGTCGATGGGGTGTTACTGCAGTTCTTTTTAGGCCTGCTGTTGCTGGTGGCAATTTTTCTTGCTTTTAATTGGGCCAGCTCATATGTGCTGAGTGTGGTGACCCGTCGCTTTTTACTCACCATTGGTAAAAAGGATTGGCTGGAAATTATTCAAGCATCACGTGTGCGCCGATTTTTCGCCCGTGCTTTGTCTTTGTATCTTCTTTCAGCAATGATTGATTGGTTGCCACTGGGTCCTTCTTTCGGCGAATTTCTTAATCGTTTAATTTTTGCTGTTGCGACTTTTTATTTATTGCTATGCCTGAGCGCTTTATTAACAGTAGGCCACGAGATTTACGCCCGCACCCCACGCGCTCAGGTAAAGTCAATCAAAGGCTATATTGAGGTTATCCGCATAGGGTTTTGGTTTGTAGGCGCCATTATCCTGCTATCAGTGATGATCAAAAAGTCCCCTTTAATTATGATTTCAGGTTTGGGGGCTTTGTCCGCAGTACTGTTATTGGTCTTTAAGGATACCTTATTATCACTGGTGGCCAGTGCCCAAATGAGCAGTAATGACATGCTGCGCATAGGTGATTGGATACAAATGCCACAAGCTGAGGCCGATGGGTTTGTCATTGATATTGCCCTGCATACGGTAAAGGTACAAAACTGGGATAAAACCGTTACTACCATTCCGACCTACAAGCTTTTCTCTGAAAGCTATAAAAATATGCGGCAAATGTTCGAGTCGGGTGGACGCCGTATCAAAAGAAGCTTGACCATCGATGCCACCACCGTACGGTTTCTCACCGACGCTGAGATACAAGAATTCAAACGATTTGAATTACTGCATGATTATTTGGAAAAAAAAGAGAAAGAAATACAAGAAGACAATGCCAAGCTCATTGCCCAAGGTAAAGACCCTGTGAACCAACGCCGGCTCACCAATTTAGGTACCTTTAGAATGTACGCTACTCTTTATTTAGAACAAAACCAAGGCGTGCATCAGGATATGATTTTGATGGTGCGCATGATGGAGCCCACAGACAAAGGAATACCAGTCGAGATTTATTGTTTTACTAACGATACTGCTTGGGTGAATTATGAGCGTATCCAGGGAGATATCTTTGATCATCTCATTGCTATTGTGCCCGAAATGTCTTTGCGCTTATATCAATCACCCTCGGGACGCGATCTCACCGACGGTATTGAGCATTTACGTACAATCAGCGATGATTAGGTGTGTTTTATATTCCCTTCGCTAGAGCCTTTCGCTGCTTGCTTGAATACGGGCAATATTAAATTTGCTATTTATTTAAAATCAATTTTCTGATCATGAAATTAATTACCGCTATTATTAAGCCCTTTAAATTAGATGAAGTGCGTGAAGCACTGACGGAATATGGTGTGTACGGCATCACCATTACCGAGGTCAAAGGATTTGGGCGGCAGAGAGGGCATACTGAGTTATACCGCGGGGCGGAGTATGTGGTCGATTTTTTGCCTAAAATAAAAATAGAGGTCGCTGTACAAGAAGATCGAGTAGAGCAGGTGCTGCAGCAAATAGTGGCTGCGGCCCGTACTGGCAAGATTGGCGATGGCAAGATTTTTGTGACCGCGCTCGAGCAGGTGGTACGTATCCGCACGGGGGAAGAGGGCGAGGCCGCCTTGTAGGCCGCCTCGTTTGTGATGATACAAAACAGAGCAGTGTTTACGCGGTATTAGGCACTTTCGGCATTAATGAGATGATCTTGATTTTTGCGCTCATAGAGGGCCAAAGTCAGCAATAGCAAAATAGTGACGCCAATCACTGGCAAGCTCCAGATATTGATGCCTTCCCAGCCATGCAAGGCCAATAGGCGCCCGGATGAGAAAGATGACAAGGCCACACTGCCAAAGACTAAAAAGTCGTTAACCGCTTGTACTTTGTTGCGCTCTTGAGGGTGGTAGCAATCAGTGACCAGAGTGGTAGCACCAATAAAACCGAAGTTCCATCCTAGCCCCAGTAAAATTAGACTGGCCCAAAAATGAGCCACACTTAAACCGCTCAGTGCACTGAAGCTGGCCCCAGCAAATAAAAGCATGCCGGTGATGGTGATGGTGATTTTACCAAAACGACGAATAAGATGGCCTGTGAAAAAACTCGGGCCGAACATAGCCAATATATGCCATTGAATGCCGAGGGTTGACTCGCGCATGGTATGGCCGTGATGCACCATAGCAAGCGGGGTAGCCGTCATCATAAAGCTCATCAAACTATAGGCCACCATACCAGCAATAATTGAAATAATGAGGCGAGGGTTGCGCAATATCACCGCAAGTGGCCGTCCCCCATGTTCTTCATGCTGCGGTTGCACATGCAAGGCATCTGTACGTAAGAGCCAGATCAGGGGTAATGCTAACGCTGCTAAAGTGGCTTGGGCAAAAAATGTCCCGGCAAAAGGCAGTCCAGGAATAATTTCAGCGGTATGTAAAATGACCTGCGCAGCGATGATGGCAGCGGCCAACCCCCCGATCATGACCCATGAGATAGCGCGTGGTCGCAACGCCGCGGCCACACTGTCTGCGGCAGCAAAACGGTAGCTCTGCACATAGGACGAATAAAATCCTGCAATAACAGTACCAATACAAAAGATTAGAAATGAGGCTTGGGCAATCCCGGTAAATGCGGTTAGGCCACCCACAATACCTAATAGGGAACCAATAAAATAACCCCCGCGACGCCCTAATTTACGCATAATCCAAGCCGCAGGTAAGATGCCAATCGCCATGCCCATATTGAAAAGGCTGACCGGCAAAGTGGCAATTTTTTCATTGTGCGCTAATGCCTCACCCACCAACCCACCCAAGGCCACGACCACGGCCGGGTTGGCACCCCCCAATGCTTGTAATCCAGATAAAAGTAGAGTGTTGCGGCGGACTTCGCCCGTCAAGGAGGTTTGGGTCATAGTAGAGGTCTATATCAGAAAGAGTAAAATGCTTAAAACTAATAGCTATTATAGATTTCTGCTTATAATTGTCAGCTACTAAGTACGCAGTATAAAAGATACTGTGGTTTTTAAGGCTGTGTATGACTAATTTAATACGTGTTTCCAAATTAATGGCTGATCGCGGCTTATGCTCGAGGCGCGAGGCCGATGAATTTATCCGCCGACAATGGGTCAAGGTTGATGGCCACATTGTGACATTAGGCCAGCGGGCAGCGCCCGAGGCAAAGATTGAATTGCATCCTGACGCCAATGCGCAGCTTAAGCAACAAGTCACAATCCTACTCAATAAACCAGTAGGGTATGTTTCCGGTCAAGCCGAGAAAAACTATCGCCCAGCTTCTGTGTTGATTACCCCCGCGCGGCAATTTTTAGTACCCACAAAAGGCAAGGGGGGTCAGCTGCGCTTTCAACGCCAGCATTTGCGCGGTTTGGCGCCTGCTGGGCGTTTAGATATAGATTCTCAGGGGTTATTGGTGCTCACTCAAGATGGGCAGCTTGCTCGGCGTTTAATTGGGGCCAATTCACCAATCGAAAAGGAGTATTTGGTGCGGGTTAAAGGTCGCTTAGATAAAAAAGGGCTGGCATTATTAAATCACGGGCTCAAATTAGATGGTCAGGCGCTTAAACCCGCGCGTGTGCGTTGGCTCAATGATGATCAGCTGCTTTTTCGATTGCGCGAGGGGCGCAAAAGACAAATACGCCGCATGTGCGAGTTGGTAGGTCTGCACGTAGTGGGCCTAAAGAGAGTCCGCATAGGGCGTGTCCGTTTAGGCAATCTGCCCGAAGGCCAATGGCGATACTTACAGCCCCATGAACAATTTTAATCGTCTTGTTGGTTTGATTGGCTGTTGGCAGATTGGCCTGTTGGCATAGAAAATCACAAGAAGGAGTGTCTTAAAAGTTAAACCATTAAGGGGTAAAAAGTCTTGGCAAAAGGCAGTTCCCCTTTTATGATGATTTCATTTTCAGCCTTACAAGGGAAATTTCGTGACTTTAAGCAAGCGGGTTTGGCCCTATCCCAGAATGATTGCGCACCGTGGCGCCGGATTAAACGCCCCTGAAAATACATTGTCAGCGATGCGTTATGGTGCAGCACATGGCTATCAAATGTTTGAGTATGACGTCAAACTCAGTCGAGACGATGTCCCCGTGCTGGTCCATGATGACACGCTGGATCGCACCTCTAATGCAACGGGGGTAGTCAATGAATACAGTCTGGCTCAATTGAGCCACTATGACTTTGGCGCATGGCATAGCAATGAATACATTGGCGAGCCTGTGCTCACATTAAATGGCATGGCTAACTTTAGCATTCCCAAAGGGTTGCATAGCAATATAGAAATAAAACCGAATAAGGGTCTGGAAAAACATACAGGCCAGATTGTCGCTAAGCAGGCGCAGCAACTTTGGCAGCGCGCTAGTTTGCCACCCGTGCTGTCCTCATTTTCTATTGCAGCGCTCGAGGCGGCGGCCTCGAGTGCGCCCGAATTGCCGCGTGCTCTGTTAATAGAGCAGCACCAAGAGGTGCCTGTCCTTATTCGTCAAATGCATCACTTGCAATGTATTGGGCTAAATATTGACTATCGATTGTTGAGTCCAGAGTTGCTCTCAGCCTGTGGTGCTGAAGGGCTTTTTGTCTGTGTTTGGACCGTTAATGAGGTGGAGCGCATCCGCGCATTATTTGCTCAAGGGGTGGATGCGGTTATTACAGATGAGGTGCATTGCGCGCCTGCAGATTTATCCTCTGGCACCTTGCTTTAAATGCACCGTTCCACGCTATCATTATGTTAAACTTGCCTACTATTATTTTGCATACACCTGTTAAAGGTCCTGTTAAAGGGTGATCCATGTTTGATTTTATACGTACGCACCAGCGTATAGTGTTAGCTGTGCTAATTATCCTCGTGCTGCCCTCATTTGTGTTTTTGGGCGTCAGTGGATATACCAATATGGTGACCAAGGACTCCGACCTGGCCAAGGTAGGAAATAGCACCATCAGTGAACAAGAGTTTGATGCTGTTCTTAGAAATCAGTATGAAAATCTCCAAAGAAATCAAAGTGACGAATTTGACCCTGCGCTGTTTGATCAGCCTGAGGTGAGAAAAGCACTATTGGATCGTTTAATAGAGCGTCAATTACTAATTGAGTTGGCGCAAAAAGAGCATTTTAGTGCCTCAGATAACGCTTTACGGGAGCACATTGCCGCGATGCCCGAGTTACAAGAGGACGGCGCATTTTCCCCCGAGCGCTACGAACAGATGGTGCGCATGGTGGGCATGGATACTCAGGGTTTTGAACAAAGTCAGCGGGCTGAATTATCACTTTCCCGTGTTTTGGATCCGATGCTAGAAAGCGCTTACCTCCCCAAGCCCGTCCAAGAACTGATCATCAATACCATGACTGATGGGCGTGAGGTACAAAAAAGTACTCGGCCTTTGACAGATGATTTGCGTCAGCAAACCGTTAACGATCAAGAGATACAGCAGTGGTATGAAGAGCATCGTGATGCCTATGCTGTCCCTGATTACGTCAATGTTGAATACGTCGTGCTAGATGAGGAGGCTGCCCGGGCAGCAGTCCCCACGCCAAGTGACAGCGACCTAGAGGATTACTACGAGCAAAATAAAGATCGTTTTAGTACGACAGGGCGTGCCCATATTGCCCACATATTATTAGCTTTACCCCAAGGCGCTGATGATGAACAGCGCCAAGAGGCGTACCAGGAAGCTCAAGCACTGGCTGCCCAGGCCCAACAAGAGCCAGAGCGTTTTGCGGACCTCGCCAAAGAGCACTCCCAAGATACGGGTAGCGCCAGCCAAGGGGGTGATTTGGGCTGGCTGAATCAAGGGACACTACCCAAAGAGCTTGATGAAGCGATATTTACTCTAGGCCAAGGTGAGATCTCTGATGTCATTGAAGGGGCAGATGGCTACCATATTTTCAAAATTGTAGATATTGAGCCTGAGCAGGTTGAAAGCTTTGCTGATGTCCGTGACAAAATTGTCGAGGAAGTCACCGAACAACTGGCAGCCGATCAATTTGCTGATATGGCGACCCAACTCACCGAGGTCATCTATGAGCAGGCCGATTCATTAACGCCGGCAGCTGACGCATTAGGGCTGAAACTGCAGGTTGCTACGGGGCTAGGGCGCGAAGAGGCGCTCAAAGCACCCATCTTTGCTGATGATGACCGTGCTCTTTATAAATTACAAGACGCCAGCTTTCTCGAGGATTCCCAAGTCCGCCGTGCTGTTTTTGACCGAGAGTCTTTAAAAACCTTGGAAAATGCTGGGGTCATTGAAATAGCACCTGATTTCCTCGTGGCGGTTCGAGCAACCGAGTACGTGCCTGCTCATACCCCAGACTTAGAAGATCTCGAGGCAGTCGTTAAAGAGGAATTACGTCATCATAAAGCCTTAGAGGCGCTTAAAGAACAGGTTGAGAAAGATGTGGCTGCTTTACGCGCTGGCGATGAACTTGATATAGAGTTCGGCGAGACACTCATGCTCAGCCGTACCCAACCACATGATTTGAATCGTGAGGCCTTAGATCAAATTCTGGCAACCTCAACCGAAAACTTGCCCACCTACACTGCGATTGAAGAAGAAGATGGCTACGCCATTTATAAGATAAATAAGGTGGAAAATGCACAGCTGAGTGATTTGGATAAAGGCTTTTTGACGACCCAGATCAAGCAGCTATGGCAAGAGGCTCAGCAGGCAGCATTGATGGCGGCCTTGGCAGAGCAAGTAGGTGTAGAAGAATTGCCGGGTATGGAACAGGCCATTTACACCGAAGAGGATTTTTAATTAAATCCCTACTTTTATTTAATTAAGCAAATGAACTATTTAAGGGGGCCAGCACAACCGTGCTGGCCATCTTTTCTATGGGTCAAGAATATCGGTAAAAAATGCAGGACAAACACTAAATAAATCAAGCACCACAGTCCCACTGCAATTTGTGTGAAGACCAACCAGTGAGATAGCAGGCTGAAAATACCCGCAGCCAAGCGCAGCAGCACCACAAATAGTAAGGTACATAGAGTTAGCGGCAACCAGCGACGATAATCTAAATAAAGCCCCGAGTGAATACGCCCTACAATACTCATGACGGTTAGTATGAAAAAGCCCAAGGTACCTATCAACAAAATATGGCGTGCAGCAGCAGGCAATAAAGACACGCCCAAGTAAGACAAGCCCAACGCACCATAACCCGCGGCCATGAGTATGTAACCCACATATAAAAATAAACTATAGCGTTGTAGCAAGGCTCGGCCAATATGCCAGTCATTCAGTAGATTAAAAATGCTCGCCATACAGGCCAACGCTACCCAGCCAGTGACTGCATTATTTCCGAGTAAAAATTCTGTTCCGGCACAAAGCAGAATTGCACTGATGGCTAATTGCCGCCGTGGTAAACGCGCTAGGTAGGGTGTTTGGTCTGCAGCTCTTGCGGTTGAGGCATTGTCATCTATTTGTAGTTTGTTGTTGAGTACATTCATAGAAATTCGGCTGGCTGCCAATACAATCAAGACCATAAATAGATGGACCAGTAGGTATAACCAAGGATAGGCCGCTTTAGCATCTGTAAGCGCTAATAGATAACACAGCTCGACCACCACAAATACCATCATCACAAGGGCAAAACTACGGTGCCTGCCTTTTTCTTTGTATAAGGTAGGAGGCAAAATGTTGGTTAGAACAATCAGCCAAAAGAAAATAGATAAACAAACAGCAGGCCAGATGCCCCAATATGCTGAGAAAAAATAACTCAGACGAATGCATATCCAAAGCAAGGTGAGCAGTAGTAATAGAGGAGGTCGTATCGGTTGAGAGCTTGTAAACTCAGGAACAGCAGTGAGCAAAAACCCCACGGTAGCAGCACCGGCAAAGCCCATCAGTAGCTCATGACCATGCCATAGTGCCCAGCCGCCCAGCATAGGAGGACGAGTTGGATTCACTACTAATACCCAAAGCCAGATAGGGACGAAAATAAGCGCAGTCAACAAGGAGAGGGTGAAGAAGGGCCTGAAGCCGCAAATAAATAGGGGCAACTGGCAGAATCTAGCCGTGAGGGAGTAAACATTGCGAGAATTCATTTGTTGGCCTGATTAAAAAAGCTTTGTTGAATCATTTCATCCTGTAAGAGATCGGCGGTGGTTTGATACACCCATTGCTCATCTCGCAACTGATGGGGATGCCGGATGGAAATTTCATGAATAATTTGACCCGGGTGGGGAGTCATGACATAAATTTGATCGGCAAGGCGAACAGCCTCCATGAGATCATGAGTAATCATGAGCACAGTCATTTTTTGTAACTCTATCTGTGCGCGTAATAATTGATAAAGTTCTTGCTTAAGCCCAATATCCAGTGCTGAAAAGGGCTCATCCAAGAGTAATAGCTCAGGTTGGATAATCAGGGCACGAGCAAGGGCGACTCGGCTTTGCATCCCACCAGAGAGCTCTTTGGGGTATTTATGTAAGTCTTGTTGGCTGAGGCCCATTAACTCACCAAAATCCATGCTGCGTTGCACTCTCTGTGCTTTATGGATATTCCATGCCTTGAGGCCCAAACCAATATTAGCGGCGGCGGTTTTCCAAGGCATCAACCGCGGCGCCTGAAACATGACCGAAAGAGGTGCAAACGGTTGCTCATAATCACCACTGGTAGGGGTTAATAATCCTGCTAATAAATGTAAAAGGGTACTTTTACCGCATCCAGAGGGTCCGATTAAAGCCAGTGTGTGCTGTGCGGGCAATTCAAAATTAATATTGTGCAGTATTTGTTGTGGCCCGTAGTTAAAACAAAGTTGATTGACGCGAAGTTTTTTCATTGTGATTGGCCCCCATGGGTGCGCCAGCCTTCAACCTGGCGTTTGATGGGTTCTAGGCATAAGTACTCGAGTAATAAAAGTGCTGCTAAAACGGTGACTACCCAGGCCAGGGTGCTGCCCGTATCCAACTGGGCACGAGCAACGGCCAGTGCACCGCCTATACCATCAGATGTGCTCAGTAGTTCAGCCATGACCACCACTTTCCACGAGGTGCCCAATGCGGTAATCCAAGCAGGAAATAACCAAGAGACTAAATGGGGCAAATAAAGATCGGTCAAGCGTGTGCGGCGTGATAGACCAAATACTTTGACGACGGCCAATAAATCATTATCTAGGGTTAATGTGCCTTGCATTGAGGCTGCAAATACAATGGGAAAGCAGGCAATAAAGACTGTGAAAATGACGGTCGCATCTCCCATCCCGAACCAAATCATTGCCAGTACTAACCATGCAATGGGTGGCATACCTAAAAACAGGGTTACCAGTGGACGTGCCAGTAGAGCCGTCGATAGGGAAAGGCCTGCTGCCAGGCCACTGAAGGTGCCCGCTAATAACGCTAGCCCAAGCCCTATCAGGGTGCGTTGCGCTGTGATAAGAAACTCTGGCCAGAGGATGCCCTGTGTGAACAGATTTTTCAGCTGTGCGAGGGTCTCCAATGGCCCAGGCAGCACCAGTGGCCCGTAGGACTGGGCCAACCCCTCCCACAGTGCGCAAAATAATAATAAGCTACCAATGGCAGCCCAGCCGCTCCAGAGATAATTGAGTAGCCCTGCCAAAACATGTCGTGTGCCTTGGGCCAAACGAGGCAAAATACGGCGAGAGGTCGACTCAGAACCTTTCATGCGAATGAGATAGCGCAAAATATAAGATTACTCAACAGCTAGGGCGCAGATTGCCTTTGATGGTAAAACCCTTCGTCGGGCAGTGCGTTGCCTATACTGGCAGGATCACTGTCATAGAGGATCTGAAAAAAGTGTTGTAGCTCCGCGCTGGCGGTGTCAATACGTGCATAGTGCGGGGTTTGATGCTCAATGGATGCTTGGACAGCCTCTGCATCCAGCATCGGGATGGCCTCAGAAACCTGTTTGGCGCAAGCATGGGCATGTTCATAACACCATGTGTTAGCCGATTCATAAGCATTTAAAAAGGCCTCGATTAGGGCAGGGTCCTTTCGTTGGGGGTGCAATACTGCAATACCGGCTTGTGGAATACGCGCCTGGGTATTCATTGTTTTCCCCCATTGCTTCTGCAGGTCAACACTGCGGTGCAGCTCTGGTGAGATCGCCGATAGTGGGAAAGAACCCGTTTTTAATAACGCCATTGATACCGCTGGCTCAGCCAAAAGGGCGTGATTCACGCGACGCGTTATTAAGAGCTGCATGGCTTCTATAGGGGTAGCGGTGTAATGCAAATCGAGATCTGTTTTTATATTTAAGCCTTGTTTTTCTAAAAGGTGCCTCAAAACAATGTCGGGCATATCTGCACGAAAGGGGACGGCAATGCGTTCATTTTTAAAATCTATCAGATTCTCTTTTGTGGCATCGCGCGACACGATCCAGAGTGCCCCCCATTGAGCAACGTTGAGCAGTTGCAGCTCTGAGCCTCGGTTGTAAAGATTAGCTGCGACATTGGTGGGCAAAGCGATAAAGTCAACCTTTCCTTCCAAAGCGATGGCTCTAAGCTGATCGGGGGTGGTCCATAATTTGAACTCAACAGTCCAGGGCAGGGATTGTTGCTCGCTCTGATTTGCCATGTGCACCAAAGCATTGGAGACACCGGCGGGAGGTCCGGCAACGATGATTTTATTTTGAGGGTTAGGGTCTGCCGCTGGAGCATCAGTAACAGCGAAAAACAGACAACACTGTACGAAAAAAAGACGTACTACAGTTCCAAAGCGGATACGACAGCGCATGGCAACCTCGCGTGCACAACAGAGGAAATTTCATTTTACTTGAGGCCGCAATCGGGCAGGTAATGACCGCAGGGATTTTGTGCCTATGCGCTAAGTGTGGTGACCCAATTATTAGCGATGCCCTTTGACCCGCACAATTTTTTGTACCTGAGGGATTTGGCGAATCGCGCGAATGACCTGAGCCAGATGGTTGCGACTATCGACTTGTACTGTCATATGTAGCTGTGCGGCTGCCTCACCATCTTCGGGCATCGTAAGATGAATGATATTAGAGTTGCTGTCCGTGATTGCGGCGGCTAAGCGACCCAATACACCGCGCTCATTGAGCACAGTGACATCCAATCGGGTGGATAAATGTCGGGCGGTTTCGGTATCCCAGACAACAGGAACCCAACGGTCGGGCTCTTTGCTGTGCTGGCGCTGGGCGACAGAGCATTCGGTCATGTGTACCACCAACCCATGGCCTGTTTTGATCACACCAATAATAGAGTCGCCCGGCAAGGGACCGCAGCATTGGGCCAGTTGAACGGCTTGGCCTTCGTTGCCATGGATCACAATGGGGGCTGATGAGATGGCGGTGTGTTCATCAACCGCGGCGGCCGTCGTCTCTACTAGGCTATGATCAGGCGCCAGCCGCCGAGCAACGACGGCTGCTAGACGCTTTCCTAAGCCGATATCGGCCAACAACTCTGCGCGCGAATCAGCGCCACTGCTGTGTGCCAGTCGCTCCCAGGCGGCATCATCATCGGCTGGGATGGGCATGTTGAGCTCTGCAAAAGCTTTTTCTAATAACCTGCGGCCAAATGCGACAGACTCCTCGTATCTAACGGTACGCAGGTAGTGACGGATCTCTGAGCGCGCACGCCCGGTGCGAATATAGTTGAGCCATTCCACGCTGGGTCGAGCAGCGGCAGAGGTAATAATTTCAACCATATCTCCGCTTTTGAGCTCTGTGCGCAAGGAAACAAAAGTGTCATTGACCTTGCAAGCTACCGCCTGGTTACCGATATCGGTGTGTATGCTGTAGGCAAAATCAATAGGAGAAGCACCGCGCGGGAGAGAAATAATTTTGCCCCGAGGGGTAAATACGTAAACCGCATCGGGAAATAGATCAACCTTGACGTGCTCTAGGAATTCGCTGGAATCTCCGGTTTGGCTCTGGATATCTAAAAGTGACTGCAACCAGCGGTGTGTGTTTTTCTGTAAATCATTTAGAGATACAGTGTCATCTTTGTAGAGCCAATGCGAGGCTACCCCCTCTTCGGCAACATGATCCATTTCGTGTGTGCGCAGTTGAAATTCAACGGGGGTGCCGAAAGGACCGATGAGTGTGGTATGCAGAGATTGGTAACCGTTGATTTTAGGGATCGCAATGTAATCCTTAAACTTTCCAGGCACGGGCCGATAAAGCTGGTGTAAAGTGCCCAGTGCTAAATAACACTCGGGCAGTGTATGGACGATGATCCTAAAACCATAGATGTCGAGCACATCAGAAAAAGTTTTTTTCTGCTCGACCATTTTGCGGAAAATGCTGTAGAGAGATTTTTCGCGCCCAACAATGTCTGCCTCTATACCCGCAGCGGGCAGGGCAGATTTGACTGTCCTGTGGATTTTGGTCAGCATCTCGCGGCGATTGCCGCGCGCCGCTAAAAGGGCCTTGCGTAGGACCTCGTAGCGATTTGGGTAAATCGCCTTGAAGCAACGGTCTTGTAGTTCGCGATAGAGTGCATTGAGCCCTAGACGATGTGCGATGGGCGCGTAGATGTCGAGTGTTTCTCTCGCAACCCGGCGCCTTTTCTCTGGCTTGACGGCGTCCAACGTGCGCATATTGTGCAAGCGGTCGGCCAATTTGATGAGAATGACGCGTACATCTCGCGACATTGCCAGTAGCATTTTGCGAAAGCTCTCGGCTTGTTGAGAGCTGCGCGAATCAAAGTGCAAACGCTCAAGCTTTGTGACGCCATCAACGATTTCGGCAACATCGGTGCCGAATTTTTCTGCGATTTCTTGTTTGCTGACGTCCTGGTCCTCGATGACATCATGCAAAAGCGCTGCCATAAGAGACTCTGCATCGAGCTTCCACCCCCCGCAAATAGCGGCCACAGCAATGGGGTGGGTGATATAGGGCTCGCCGCTGGAACGAAACTGGCCCAGATGAGCCTCATCGGCCAGTTTATAGGCTTCGCGGATCCGCTCAATGTCGCTACTGTCAAGATACGGAGCGACCACCTTTATCAGAGGCTCTAGAGAGGCAATGGTATTTTTGCGCTCGCTGATGTCAGGCACAGTGGCTAACTCAGTGCGACGCCGTATGCGCGGCCGCTTTTTCAAAGCGGCCAGCAGTCCAGAAGAAGCATCACGTAGCGAAGAAAAAGCCATAGTCTATGCCTTTTGTGAGATCAGTTAGCGAGGGGGAAAGTCGCGCTTAGGTCGGGACTTTGCGGAGCATTTCTAAGCCTGTGGATGCCGCCGCCACCTCGCGCAAAGCGGTGACTGTAGGTTTGTTTTTAGTTTCCAGGCGTGGTTCGTGGCCTTGAGCGAGCTCGCGTGCGCGGTAGGCAGCCACCAAGGTGAGATCAAAACGGTTATCGATCTTTTGTAAGCAGTCTTCTACTGTGATTCTTGCCATAGTGCAATTAACCTAATATTACAAAAAGTTATTCGTCAGAGCCTTTCGCTGAATCGCTCAGGCTGATACCTAGTTGGGAAAATAGTTGTGTATGTCGCAGAATCTGAGCGTGGGTCCGTAATCGGCTGGCTTGGATGATTGCCTGTAGCTCATTAAGTGCGACGTTAAAGTCTTTATTAATAATAACATACGGGAATTCAGTGACGTGGGCCATTTCACCGCCTGCTGCCAGTAAACGACGGGTAATTACCGACTCAGAATCTTGGCCACGCGTCCGTAGACGGTGCTCTAGTGCCTCTATAGAGGGGGGCAGGATGAAAATGCCGATGGCATGAGGGAAAAAACGTTTGACCTGTCGTGCTCCTTGCCAGTCGATTTCAAGCAACACATCTTTCCCGGCACGCAATTGCTCAGTGATAGGGCCTGCTGGAGTACCGTAATAATTACCGTGTACAAAGGCCCATTCGAGTAGCTCGTTATTATCGCGTAATTTTTCGAACTCTGAGGTATCAACAAAATAGTAATGCTCTGCCTCTTTTTCGCCTGGCCGTGGTGGCCGTGTGGTGCATGAGATAGAGAGCTGTAATTCTGGGTCCTTTGCTAATAGTGCGTTGACGAGGCTGGACTTACCCGCTCCGCTAGGCGCGGCAATAATGATGACATTGCCAATGGTGTCCTGGGGTTCGGCTGTATTATTCGGCGCACTCATGATTATTTATACCTTGAACTCAACGATAACGGGGGTGTGATCCGACGGGCGCTCATTGGCACGCGGCGCTACATCAACCCAGGCGTCTGTGCAGTGCGACCAAAGCGCATCGGAGACTAAACCCATGTCAATGCGCAAACCCGCATTACGCTGGTAGGCGCGGCGTCTGTAGTCCCACCAACTAAAACCGGGTTCATCTGGGTGGTGGGCTCGATAAGCATCGACCAAGCCTAAATCTAGTAGCGATTGAAAGATCGCGCGTTCTTGGGGCGAGGCATGAATTTTGCCCTCCCAGCGCTTGGGATCGTGCACATCAATATCAGCGGGGGCAATATTATAGTCACCTAAAGCGACCAATAAGGGGAAATCATTGAGTTGGTTTTCTAACCAGTCTCTTAAAGCGGAGAACCATTCTTGTTTATAAATGAATTTATCACTTTCTAAAGACTCCCCATTAGGGCAGTAGGCACTGATCACCCTGATTGGCCCTTGGCTGCTGGGGTAGGTGGCAGCCAGCAAGCGTTGCTGTGGGTCTTCGTAATTGGGCAGATTGCGTTGTATTTGCTCGGGTTTGGTTTTGCTGATTAAGGCCACGCCGTTATAAGTGCGTTGGCCGGCCCAGGCGGCGGTGTAGCCAATCTCTTGGAAAGCCTCTAAAGGAAACTGATCATCAGGTAGTTTTAATTCCTGCAGGCAGAGCACATCGACGTTCTGTTTTTTTAACCAGTCGATGACTTGGGGCAGGCGTACACGTAGGGAGTTAACATTCCAGGTCGCTACTTTCACTGTGCTCACTCAAATAATAGTTTTCATTGGGTAACCAAGTATACGGGATGCAGCGGTAAATGTTGAGCGTTTAGCAGCGACCCTTCATGGCAAGATTTGTTTATACAAGAGGTGAAAAAATTACTTTACTGGTGGAGTAATCGGGCTTGACACTCATAAGTTATTGTTGTCATTGATTTTTTTTCGTTTTAGTGTTATGGTGTTGTAATTAGCGCACATAAAGCTTTGAGTGCATCATCAAAACTTTAAGGGTATATATTAAATATGGCTAGAAAACGCAGAAGAGGTCGTCGACAACAATTGGAAATTGAGCCTTTAAATTGGGTAGCCCCCGAGGACAGAGAGGCGATGCTGGCAGAAGACAAAGCCGCTCGTGATGAACCAGAAGAGCAGGCGGAAAAAGCCACCGAAGAATAACAATTAGGTTTGCCTATCGTCTTTCAATAGATTCAAAGAGCGCGTTGATCTTAGGTCACGCGCTTTTTTTATTGGAAATTTAAACCAGTTCTGGATTAAGGACAGGCGGGCGGGCCGTATCTTGCTATATATCTGTTCTTGGTGTATTTTTACGTTGATATTTTTTTTGGTAATGAGTTGCGCTTTTATTGGGCGCTGTTTTTTTTGCATTACCGAGGGCCTTGGCGCTCGGTACAGCATGATTCAAAATCATTTCTAAGGGCCAAATTGGATCAGTATCTAGTACAAGAAGAGGATCTTCCTGGGGATATCACCATTTCCGAAGATGGGGGGGTGCGTTATTTGCATTTTGGGACGCGCTGGATTCAAGGCGCGATGAGCCTTACCCGCCCCGATGATTTGGTGCTCAGCTACACCCAACAGATGATGGGTTGGATGCTTTTCGAGCGTCGTCAAGGGATCAATAAATTAGCCATACTCGGGTTGGGGGCAGGCGGCTTGGTTCGTTTTTGCCATAAACACGTGCAGCAGGCTCAAATTGATGTGGTTGAGATTAACCCCGAGGTGACAGCAATGTGCCAGGCGTTTTTTCGCCTGCCTCAATCTGATCGTATTGAAATCATTCATGCAGATGCTGACCACTGGGTCAACGAGCCGGCGCAGCATGCTCAGTATGACTTAATGCTCATCGATCTTTATGACGAGCACGCCCAAGGGCCTGTGTGTTCCTCTCTATCCTTTTACCAAGGATGCGCAAATAGTCTTAATGAGCACGGGATTTGTGTGATTAACCTTTTTGGCAATCATGAGAGCTTTGACGCTAATATGGAAAACATAGAAAAAGCTTTTTCAGGTCGTTATATTATGTTGCCCGAGGTGGATGAGGGCAACGTGATTGTTATTGCCTTCAAGGGAAATCAATTAGATGTACCGATCGGCGAGCTCCTAGAACGCGCTGGTCAGTTAAAGAAAGCCTATAAATTCCCTGCTCTAAATTGGGTAAAAGGGTTATTATCTAGTTTGCACACAAAATGAACAATGGCGTAGCCAGGGGTTTTATTTATTTCGCCTTCTTTAGGATGATTAAGTAAAATCAATGGCAAAGCATGAAAAGAATCTCATTCCACACAAAGGAGCCATCTAAATGAAAAAAAACGTTTTTTCCCGTTATATTGCCCCGTTAGCACTAGGCGTGTGCTTGTCTATAGGGGGGACGGTCGCAGCGCAAACTGTGTCAGTGTCTTCAATTGTTGAGCACCCTGCATTGGATTCGGTACGAGATGGCATTCATGATGTCCTCAAAGAAGAAGGGTACACCGATAAAGACGGTTTCAAATGGCAATTTCAGACCGCCCAAGGAAATACCGCAATTGCGGCTCAGATTGCTCGCAAGTTTGTAGGCGATGATTCTGATGTCATTGTCGCGATTTCTACGCCATCAGCACAGGCAGTTGTAGCTGCGACCAAAGAAATACCGGTGGTGTATTCAGCAGTGACTGATCCTGTGGCCGCCCAGCTAGTCCCCAATATGGAGGCCTCAGAGACTAATGTGACTGGTGTTTCTGATGCATTAGCTCTAGAAGACCAGATCGATCTGATTCAGCGTCTGGTGCCTGATGTGAAAAATATTGGCATGGTGTACAACCCTGGTGAAGCAAATTCAGTGGTGGTTGTCGAAGCATTGCGCGAGTTGCTATCCGAGCGTGACATGAAACTGGTTGAGGCAACTGCTGCACGCACGGTTGATGTTGGGGCCGCAGCGCGTAGTCTGGTCGGCAAAGTGGATGCCATCTATACCAACACTGATAACAACGTGGTCTCTGCATACGAGGCCTTGGTCAAAGTGGGTAATGATGCTCAAATACCTTTGATTGCATCAGATACTGACAGTGTCGAGCGCGGTGCGATCGCGGCACTGGGGATTAACTACTATGACATGGGCCGTCAGACCGGGACGTTAGTGCATCGGATTTTACAAGGTGAAGAGCCCGGCGAAATTCCATCTGAGTATGGCCAAGAGCTAGAGTTGTTCATTAATTTAAAGGCTGCTGAAAAACAAGGCGTCGAGATAAAACAAGACGTGATTGATGAAGCAGCCAAGATTATTGAATAGGTATTCAAATAATGCGCGATGGGGCCTCTTTTCTGAGGCCTCGTTGCGTTTTTTAATATGACGCACGATAGCGGGCGGGTAGTGCAACGCATGACACCCTATTGAGCACTTTTTGAGTTTTTACAAGCATGTCTATTTACACTATCTGGGGCGCATTTGAAATAGGCTTAATCTTTGGCTTGGTGGCGCTAGGTGTTTTGATCTCATTTCGCGTGTTGCGATTTCCTGACCTCACGGTGGATGGCAGTTTTCCACTCGGCGGTGCCGTTGCAGCAGTTTTGATTAGCCAGGGCATGGATCCATTTACCGCCACCCTTATTGCCACCCTAGCAGGTGCATGTGCCGGGGTGGTGACGGGCTGGCTTAATGTCAGTCTGCGCATCATGGATTTATTGGCGAGCATTCTCGTGATGATCGCGTTGTACTCCATTAACTTGCGTATTATGGGTCGCCCCAATGTCCCGCTAATTATGGAGCCAACCGTTTTTACAGTGCTACAGCCTCAAGGACTTCCCGACTATATTGCACGTCCAATGCTCCTTTTGGTCGTGGTCATCGTGGCTAAATTTGTGTTGGATTGGTTCTTTGCCACAGAAACGGGATTGGCCATGCGTGCCACAGGGGCGAATCCACGCATGGCACGAGCACAGGGGGTACGCACATGGGCGATGGTTTTGCTGGGCATGGCCATCTCTAACGGTTTAGTTGCGATGGCGGGTGCGTTTTTTGCTCAATCTCAGGGTGGGGCAGATATTTCCATGGGTATCGGCACCATAGTGATTGGGCTTGCTGCAGTCATTATTGGAGAAAGTATTATCCCCGCACGCCGTATGTTGATTGTGACCTTGTCAGTCATTATCGGTGCGGTGCTGTATCGCTTTTTTATCGCCTTGGCGCTCAACGCTGACTTTATAGGTCTAAAGGCTCAGGACCTTAATTTATTAACTGCAGTACTGGTGACTATTGCCCTAGTGTTGCCGTTGCTGAAAAGCCGTTTCAAGCGTCGCGTTCAAGGCACTAAACATTAATTCATATTCTGTTAATGTTCGCCGTTATACGATCTATTTGTTCAACAGGATCATTTGTTTGAAAATGTTGTATGGAGTACCCAGTCTATGATGCTCGAAGCCACCAACCTACAAATCACCTTTAACCCGGGTACTCCGATAGAAACTCGGGCACTGCGCGGGATGACAGTCTCTATTCCCAAGGGCCAGTTTGTCACCGTGATAGGTTCAAATGGAGCCGGTAAGTCCACATTGCTTAATGCTATTTCAGGGGCTCAACCGGTGGATGCGGGCACTATTCAATTGGCTGGTGTGGATATTACTCGACAACCTGTTTGGGAGCGCGCCAAGATGGTTGCCCGTGTGTTCCAAGATCCCATGGCAGGGACTTGCGAAGAGCTCACCATCGAAGAAAATCTAGCTTTAGCAGCGCATCGTGGCAGTCCTAGGCGATTAAAACGCTCCATCAATAAAGAAATGAGGGCCGAGTTCGAGGAACGCCTGTCATTGCTAGGGTTGGGCTTGGAAAAGCGCCTCACCGATAGGATTGGCCTATTGTCAGGTGGGCAGCGACAAGCTGTTAGCTTGCTGATGGCAGCAATGCGGCCATCAAAAATCTTGTTGCTCGACGAGCATACTGCTGCCCTCGATCCACGTACCGCGGCTTTTGTTTTAGAGTTGACGCAAAAGCTGGTTGCCGATGAGCATTTAACGACCATGATGGTGACACATAGTATGCGACAGGCCCTGGATATCGGTGAAAGGACTATCATGCTGCATCAGGGCAAGGTCGTATTGGATGTCAGCGGCGAAGAGCGTTCTGGCTTGGATGTGCCTGATCTTTTAGCGATGTTTGAACGCGTGCGGGGCGAGGCTTTAGACGATGATGCATTGCTCTTGAGTTGATTCATTGCACACAGTTTTGCAAAAAGATCAACTTTGTTAATCCTCGGTAATCCCTATATACTTAAATGCTTTAGTATAGTTTTTGATTTATTTTAGCTGCTTTTAGTTGCTTATTTCGCCCTTCAGTAAGGAGCTTTTCTATGCCTCGTAGCCGCTTTTTTTCACGGCGCCTTTTGCAGGTTTTTCTATTTAGCACCGTGTTGGTGGTTGCTGCTTGCGGCAAGCAAGAAGAACAATCGGCTCAGTCTGATATGAAAGTCCCCGTCCAGGTGGTACAGGTTAATCCCGAGCCAACCCCTTTGTATATTGATTTACCTGGTCGTGCTGACGCTATCAAGGATGCTCAAGTGCGGGCTCGAGTGACAGGCATTGTGACCGGTATTCATTTTGAGCAGGGCAGTGATGTCGAAGAAGGGCAGTTATTATTTACCATAGATCCCGCGCCTTATGAGGCCGCACGTAATCAGGCAAAAGCGCGTTTGCAGCAGGCCGAGGCCACTGCGCAATCGGCGGCATCCCTTGCAAACCGTTATCAACGGTTGATCAAAGAGCGTGCAATCAGTCAACAAGACTACGATACCGCCATGGCGCAACATCACCAAGCACAGGCTGAGGTAGCGGGTGCCAAGGCAGCACTAGAATCAGCAGAAATAGATTTGGGTTATACCGAGGTCACCGCACCCATTAGCGGGCGTATCGGCAAGGCCGAGGTGACCGAGGGTGCTTTGGTGAGTGCGACCGAGGCTTCCCATCTCGCCACCATACAGCAGATTGATGAGCTATACATTGATATTCGCCGACCTGCTGAGGAATTCATTGCCTTGCGCAAGGCCATTGCCAGCGGTTTGATCAAATCTAATAGTGAAGGCGAGGCACAAGTGACGGCGCTGCTGGGCGACCGTTCAGAGTACCCTGAAAAAGGGCGTTTGCTTTTCTCTGGCGTTTCGGTTGATCCCACGACGGGCCAACTCGCGATGCGCGCCATCTTTCCTAATCCAGATCTTAATTTATTGCCTGGGATGTTCGTCCGTGTTCGTGTAGAACAAGGCATTAAAGAGGATGCTTTGGCAGTTCCCGTCCAAGCCATTCAGTATGGTGCTGGCGGCTCGACAACGGTTTATATCGTTGATGAAGACGATAAAGCACAGATAGTCCCTGTCAAGGTGGGACAACAAATTAAAGGACTCGTGGTGGTAGAAGAGGGATTGGATCCAGAGGCGACTGTCGTGGTTGCTGGGTTCCAAAAGATTCAGCCTGGTGCCCCGGTGCAGCCGATGCCGTGGGAGGATGATGATCCTGAGTCCGCCGCTGAAATAGAGGGTTCTGAGGCACCCGAATCCCAACCTGAAACCGAAAACGAATAGTTTCCCTGACAGCGTCTGTCTTCTGCAGCTAATGAGTTTGACCTATGCCACATTTTTTTATTGATCGCCCAATTTTCGCTTGGGTGGTTGCCCTGAGTATCGCGCTCTTTGGTTTGCTTGCACTGTCAACCATGCCGGTGTCGCAATATCCCGAGGTTGCGCCTCCTGCGATCCAGATTACAGCGACGTATCCGGGTGCCTCTGCAGAGGATTCCTCGAGCTCGGTGGCCAGTATTATTGAGAATGAGCTCAATGGTGCCAAAGGCTTGCTGTATTATGAATCTGTCAGTGACTCCTATGGGCAGAGCCAAATCACAGCCACCTTTGAGCCTGGCACAGACCCCGATTTAGCCCAAGTGGACGTCCAGAATAGAATTTCCAATGTGACGTCCAACTTACCTGCAGCGGTGATGGAGCAAGGGCTCAAGGTCGAACAAAGTACCGCCAGTTTTTTAATGGTCGTGGCCCTATCTTCCGAAGACGGGCGCATGGACCAAGTTGATTTGGCTGACTATATCAAGCGTAATGTTCAAAACGCTGTCTCACGTGTGCCCGGCGTAGGGCAGTTTCAGCTGTTTGCTTCCTCACGCGCGATGCGTATCTGGGTAGACCCAGAAAAACTGGTGAGCTATGACATCAGCATGAGCGAAGTAAATCAAGCAATTAGTGAACAAAATATCCTGATCTCAGCAGGTATCTTGGGCTCACCGCCTAACCCCGAGAGTCAGCTTGTTGCGGCACCCATTGTTGCCAATGGCCAACTCAAGGATGCCGATGAGTTTGGGGATATTGTTTTACGTGCCTATCCCGATGGTTCAAGCGTGCGCATCAAAGATGTGGCCCGCGTTGAGGTCGGCGCGGATAACTACCAATTTGGGGCACGACTCAATGGTCAGCCCACCGCAGCTTTTGCTATTTCTCTTGCCCCTGAGGCCAATGCACTGAGTACGGCCAAAGGGGTTGAGGAAATGATGGATGAGCTCGCCGAGTTTTTCCCCGAGGGGGTGAGCTACTCTATTCCCTATGACACCACTCCTTATGTAGAGACGTCTATCGAGCAGGTTGTCCACACTTTGCTTGAGGCGATGGTGTTGGTGTTTATTGTCATGTATGTGTTCTTGCAGAACATTCGGTACACGATTATTCCGGCATTAGTGGTGCCCGTGGCTATTTTGGGCTCCATGCTGGTGATGAATACCTTGGGTTTTTCTGTCAACGTGTTGACCATGTTTGCGATGGTCTTAGCCATTGGGATTCTGGTTGACGATGCCATTGTGGTGGTTGAAAACGTTGAAAGGATTATGTCCGAAGAGGGGCTGCCCCCCAAAGAGGCCACCATCAAGGCAATGCCCCAAATTAGTGGTGCCATTATTGGTATTACCCTGATTTTGACCGTGGTCTTCATGCCTTTGGCCTTTATGGATGGCTCGGTAGGGGTGATCTATAGACAGTTTGCGGTGGCGATGGCCAGCTCCATCTTCTTTTCCGGTTTTCTTGCTCTGAGTTTTACGCCCGCACTGTGTGCAACGATGCTCAAACCGATTCCAAAAGAAATCCAAGGTCGTGAGAGGCGTGGTTTCTTTGGTGCTTTTAATCGCGTCTTTAACGGTATTTCCAATCGCTACGAGCGGTTTGTTGGGCGCAGCTTTAAGCACCTAGGCAAAGGCATGCTGGTTTATGTACTCCTAGTGGTGCTCTTGGCCTGGGGCTATGTCCGTCTTCCTACCTCATTCTTACCCTCTGAGGACCAAGGTTTTGTGATTGCCAATATGGAGCTGCCCAGTGGGTCAACGGCCAATCGCACCATGGATACGATTCAGGATGTGGAAAACTATTTCCTGAACCAGCCCCAGGTTGACAATATGGTGGCGGTGCGCGGCTTTAGTTTTAACGGGAATGGCTTGAACGCGGGCTTGGCGTTTATCACCCTCAAGGATTTTAGTGAACGTCGTGGGCCGGGCGACTCCGCTCAAGCGATCGCTGATAAAGCAATGGGTCAGCTACTGTATGGCATCCCTGATGCCATGGTCTTTACCATTGTTCCGCCGGCCATTATGGAGTTAGGGAACGCCCAGGGTTTTGATATGCGGCTTGAGGACCGCGGTGGGCTGGGCCATGATGCCCTGATGGAAGGTGCCCAGCAGCTGATGCAAATGGCCGCAGAAAGCCCTGTTTTGACACAGACGCGAATCACCGGTTTAGCACCGGGGCAGCAATGGAATATTACTATTGATCGCGAAAAAGCGGCGGCACAAGGAGTGTCTTTTAATGAGGCAGCTCAATTACTTTCTACTGCTTTAGGTTCGGCCTATATAGGGAAGTACACCAATGAAGGCTGGGTGGAAAACGTCTGGGTACAAGCTGACGAAGATTTCCGTATGGATATAGACCAGGTCATGCAGCTTAACGTCAAAAACAATCAGGGCGAGATGGTCCCTCTGAGTACGTTTGTGACGGCTAAGCCCGATTTAGCGCCTGTTCAAATTGTCCGCTATAACAGCTACGAATCGGTGCGCTTTAATGGTGAAGCCGCCCCTGGGTATACCAGTGGTGAAGCGATGGCCGAAATGGAGCGCTTGGTGGGTGAGTTACCCGCAGGTTTTGGTTATGAATGGACGGGCTTGTCCTATCAAGAGCAAGCGGCATCTGGCCAAACGGTCATTTTGATGGCCTTGTCCGTGTTAGTTGTCTTTATGGTGTTGTCTGCACTGTATGAGAGCTGGGCTATCCCACTTTCCGTGCTGCTAGCGGTGCCACTAGGAATGCTCGGTGTGGTGGGGATGGTCACCCTTAAAGGAATGGCGAATGACGTGTACTTCCAAGTAGGGATGATTACCGTGATTGGTCTGGCGGCTAAAAACGCGATATTGATTGTTGAGTTTGCCAAAGATGCTTATGCGCGCACTGATGAGTTGATCGAGTCCACAGCGCATGCGGCACGATTGCGGTTCAGACCTATTGTCATGACCTCATTTGCATTCATTTTAGGGGTTACGCCGCTGGCGTTATCGAGCGGCGCGGGTTCGGCTAGCCAAAACGCTGTTGGTTTTGGTGTACTGGGCGGGATGCTCGCCGCCACCCCCTTGGCAGTAATTTTTGTCCCCATTTTCTTTGTGGTTGTCATGCGCATCTTTAAAACCAAACCTCGGTTGTTAGGTGCCGAAGGTCGGGCATTCAAAGAAGAGCAGGCGCGTCAACGTGCATTAGAAAATCAGGGGAAATCAGATGCAGATAGTGATCACCAGGAGAATTCATAATGGGTGCCCCATTTAGTTTAAAGCTTTCTACCTTAGGTGCTGCACTCGTGTTGGCTGGGTGCTCTTTGGCACCTACCTATGAGCAGCCAGAAGCGCCAATACCTGGTAAGTATCCGCAGGTGGGCGCGAGCGAGACAGAGCTGGCTCAAGCAGATTCCGAATTTAATGAGCTGGGTTGGGATCAGTTTTTTAACGATCCCCAGCTCAAAGAGCTCATCGATGTTGCTTTAGAAAATAACCGGGATGTGCGCATTGCATTGGATCGTGTGCTCGAGGCTCAGGCCCAATTTGGTATCGCGCGTAGTGATCAATTCCCTGCCTTTGGTATTGGTGGTAGCGGAGAAGTGACGCGCATGCCGTCTGAGATGCGTATTGCAGGCCCAGAGTCACCCGCAATTAGCCGTACTTTCCAAGCCGGCGTCGGCATGACTGCTTTTGAGCTTGATTTCTTTGGGCGTCTAAAAAACCTGAGTGAATCTGCTTTTCAACAGTTCTTGGCGACGGCAGAATCACAGCGGACTGTACAAATCAATGTCATCGCAGCGGTTGCCGAAAGCTATTTGCGTTGGCGCGCGGCCCAAACCATGTTACAGCTCACAGAGCAAACAGAGAAAAGCCGACGCGAAACACTTAATTTAGTGACGCATTTATACGAGGTGGGCACTGCTTCTGCCCTCGATTTAGAGCAGGCGCGTTTGCAGCTGGATACGGTACGGGCTGATTTGAAAGAAATGCAGCGCCAATTATCGCTCGCTAAAAATGCGCTCGAACTCGTGTTAGGGACCTCAATGCCTGATGATTTGCCCGAGAGTATTGAGTTTTCCCAAGACCAAATTATTTCATCTATTCCCGTCGGCTTGCCTTCCTCTTTATTGGTAAGGCGTCCAGATATTCGCGCTGCTGAGCACCAGTTAAAGGCAGCTTACGCCAATGTAGGGGCCGCCCGTGCTGCATTTTTCCCGCAAATATCGTTGACTGGTTTGTTTGGTTTAGCCAGCCCCTCCTTTAGCCGTTTATTCCGCTCTGGGAATGATTTTTGGCAATACTCACCACAAATTACCATGCCTTTATTTTCTGGCGGGGTAGAGGGGGCTTATGACTTGGCAAAAGCCCGTCAGAACATCGCGGTTTCTGAGTATGAAAAAACCATCCAGACAGCCTTTAAAGAAGTGGCCGATGCGCTCGCGGGTGAGGCTACTTATCAAGAGCAATTAGACGCCATGCGTGCGATGGAGCGCTCTGCTGCTGAAAGTTTACGCTTGGCTAACTTGCGCTATGAGACGGGTATTGACAGCTTTTTGCAGGTGCAGACGGCAGAGGTCAACCTCTATGGCACGCAACTGCAATTTGTACAAATAGGTCTCGAGTCCCTACTCAATCGACTCAATTTGTATAAAGCGTTAGGGGGTGGTTGGAATTTCGATCAAGACACCTTAGAGGCATTAGAGGTGCAGCATCGCGAGTCGCAAGATGCTCAACCGTCCCAGATTTAAATGGGCATGATAAAGTAGTTACAGTTAATACTTAAAAACTCTACTTGAGGTAAGTAATGATTGAATTAGGTGTCAATATTGACCACGTTGCCACATTGAGACAGCAACGGCTGACCACTTATCCTGACCCGCTCAGAGCTGCACAGCTGGCTGAGGAGGCAGGTGCCGACTTGATTACTTTACATTTGCGAGAGGATCGTCGTCATATCCAGGATGCTGATGTTTATGCGTTGCGCAGGCAAATACGTACTCGGATGAATCTTGAGTGCGCCATCACCCCAGAAATGCTCAATATCTCTTGTCAGGTATTACCGGATGATGTGTGCTTGGTTCCTGAGAAACGCAATGAGTTGACCACTGAGGGTGGTTTGGACGTTTTAAAGCACTTCGATCAGGTCAAGGCGGCGGTGGCCCAACTACAAGATGCTGGCATACGGGTCTCTATTTTCATTGACCCCGTGGTGGAGCAAATCGAGGCGGCAAAGAGGGCAGGGGCCACGGTCATCGAATTACACACTGGGACCTATGCCGACGCCACTGATCCGTCGGTACAAGAACAAGAGCTTGAGCGCATCCGCATAGGCACTGCAGCCGGGGTAGCCGCCGGACTGCGCGTAAATGCTGGACATGGTTTGCACTATCAAAATGTACAGCCTGTGGCTGCGATAGAAGGGATAGACGAGTTAAATATCGGGCACGCCATCGTGTCTCAGTCTATATTTGATGGCTGGACCAAGGCCATTCGCGATATGAAAGCGTTAATGCGTTTAGCGCGTGGTTCATTTTAATTCATTGAGAGGCTTATGAATCCCGTAATTGAAAGTTTACAAGCGCGTAATTCAGTGAAATTAGTCAAAGCGCCAGGTCCGAGTGAACAAGAGTTTACCCAGATCATGCAAACCGCCATGCGTGCTCCTGATCACGGTCGATTGCGCCCGTGGCGTTTTAAGCGCATACTGCCCGAGCAGGTTGATCAGTTGATGGATTTGGCCATTAAGGCAATGGCTGATGAAGGCAACCCATATACTGATGCAAAAATTGCTACCACGCGACGTTGGTTAGATCAGGCACCTGTGATCATGGCTGTTGCTTGTTATATTGATCACAGTAATGAGCGCATTCCTCACCAAGAGAGGGTGTTAGCTACAGGTGCCGCAGTGATGAATATCCTGAATGCCAGCAATGCGCTGGGCTACGCTGCGTACTGGAGCACCGGTTTGGGCACCTACACACAAGCGGTTCCCGAGGCATTAGGCTTTGACGATTTAGAATACCAATTTATGGGTTTCGTCACCATTGGTACCCCGATGGCCGAGGTGCGCCCCAAAGAGCGCCCTGACTATACAGAGTTTTATAGCGAATGGTCCCCTGAGACCTAATTAAAACGACGGCATATCAGTCTGAATAAACGCAGCAGGAGATTAATTATCACCTGCTGCGTTTGTGTTTTCTAGGCCTTGTAAAATAGGGCAATCAGGGCGATCGTCACCTTGGCAGCGTTCGCTGAGTTCTTTGAGCGTAGCAGCCATGGCCAGCAGTGTGCTTGCTCTTTCCTCGAGAGATTCGATATGTTTGAGTGCCAGGGCTTTTACCTCAGCACTGCTGCGCGCTTTATTATGCCAGAGCTGCAGAAGCTCTTGGAGTTGGACCAAGGAAAATCCCAGCTTTCGTGCCTGTCGGATAAAATAAAGCGTCTGTAGATCGTTGTGATTAAATAGCCGATAGCCGCTTTCCGAGCGCGTCACGGCCCCTAATAGGCCATGGCGCTCGTAGTCGCGTATCATTTTGGCTGTCAAGCCCGTTTTTTTGGCTATTTGGCCAATAGTATAGGTAGTATTTTTGTGGTTCATCGCAGCCGTATGTATCGTAGTCGTAGCGCATTGCTCACAACGAATACACTGGATAAAGCCATCGCTATTGCACTATAGATAGGCGAAAACAGATGCCCTGAAAAATAAAACAGTGCGCCAGCAGCCAGCGGTATTAGCGCAACGTTGTATGCAAATGCCCAGAATAAATTTTGCTTGATATTGCGCAGTGTCAACCGAGCGAGTTGGATGCCGGTAAAGATGTGTGAGAGCTTGGCGCCTAGCAAAACTACGTCGGCTGATTCAATGGCGACATCGGTGCCACCACCAATAGCAATACCAATATCTGATTGAGCCAGAGCGGGCGCGTCATTGATGCCGTCACCCACAAACGCAGTCAGGCCGTCTTGGGCCTGCAGCATTTTGACGATTGAAGCCTTATCATCGGGTTTTGTTTGCGCGTATACCCCGCTAATACCCAGTCTATCAGCAACATATTGAGCTGTTAAGGGGTGATCACCCGTAATCATTGTGCTTTTAATATGGTTATCTGTTAGCCATTTGATGACCTCTTTGGCTTCTTCACGGATGGGGTCATTAATGGTGAGCACACCTATCAGCTTTTGATCTCGAGCGATATATACTGGGGTTTGGCCTTGTTTTGCCCATGCATTAAAGCGTTCAGTAAATCGATCCGTATCGATCTGTTGCGCTGCCATTAAATCAGCCGAACCCAAGAGGTAATGATGGTTATTTACCTTGGCCTCAACACCCAAGCCGGTGAGGGCCTGAAAAGCACTTGGTTCATCCCAGCGTAGGTTTCGTTCTTTTGCGGCAGCAACAATGGCTAATGCAATAGGGTGTTCCGAGTGGCTTTGCACTGCGGCGAGATCACTCAGGACGTCTTCTTTGTTTAAGCCGTCTGCGAGCTCTAAGTGGCTGAGGGTAGGCTCCCCAATGGTGAGGGTACCCGTTTTGTCAAAAGCGACGTTTTTAACTTGAGCCAGCTGTTGTAATGCTTGGCCCTGACGGAATAATACTCCAGTTTTGGCCGCGCGGCCCGTGCCCACCATGATTGAGGTTGGTGTGGCAAGGCCCATCGCACAAGGGCAGGCGACAATCAGCACCGCCACGGCATTCACGACTGCAATACTCAGCCCTCCTTGGCTAGAAATAAAAGCCCAATAAATAAAGCTTGCTGCAGCAATGGCCAGTACAACGGGAACAAACCAGAGGGTAATTTTATCTACTAAAGCCTGAACGGGTAGTTTGTTTTCTTGGGCATTTTCAACAAGGCGAATGATATTGGCCAGTACCGACTCTTGCGGCAGGTGCGTGACCTTGACGCGGATAGAACTAGAGCCATTGAGCGTCCCCCCGATGACCTCGTCGCCAATTTCTTTACGCACGGGCATCGATTCGCCTGTAATCATCATTTCGTTAATGTGACCAACGCCATCGATCACCACGCCATCTGCTGCAACAGTTTCGCCAGGCTGGACCAAAATTTCGTCATCTATGCGCAGTTGATCGATGGGCAATATTTGCCAATTGCCATCACGATAGATGCGGGCACTGGCGCTTTGCAAACTCAGTAATTCTTGAATGGCTGCACCCGTTTGGCCTTTGGCTCGGGCTTCAAAATACTTGCCCAATAAGATCAGTGTAATGACCACTGCCGCCGCCTCAAAGTACAGGTGTGCTGCACCCTCAGGGAGTAATTGAGGGGCCACTGTGGCAAAGGTAGAGTACAGCCAAGCACTGCCAGCACCAATGGCCACGAGGGTATTCATATCGGGTGCGCGCTGTGCTAATGCACGAAAACCCAAAGAGAAAAAGCTCCAGCCCGGAAATAAAATCACGAGAGTGGTGAGTACAAATTGAAAGTAAGCTAAAGAGCGTGCGGTAATAAAACTATGCAGCCAGTCACCAAATCCGGGGATAAGGTGTGCGCCCATATCTGTAATAAATACGGGCAAACTGAGTATCAAAGCAATAAAGAAATTTTTCTTTTTTGTTTCAGCCTCATCATGCAGGGCAGTTTGAGTTGCAGCAAACACCTCTTCTTTGTTATCTGCGGTGATTTCTGTGGCATGAAAGCCTTTTTTATCAATGGCTGCGATCATATCAGTCACTGCAGCAGGGTGTGTGGGTTCAAGCTCAACATAGGCCTTTGCAGTCGCCAAGTTGACGGAAGCAAGTTTCACACCCGCCAGTTCTGTGAGCGCTCGCTCAACATGGCGCACACAGGCTGCACAATTCATGCCTTGCACCGAAAGTTGAACGGCATTAGATGTTTTGGTGTCCATGCTAACCTCAAAAAAATTTTCAATTTTCTATATTATGAACCTTACCCTAGGGTTAAGGTCAATGATTTTTAAAAAGAGTGTGGCCTTCAAGGTAAAGAGGACCGAGCGACGTGCAAGTGCTTGTGCTTTTTTATTTTGAATTGGTACTATTTGTGCTGCGGCGTAGGGTATTCACTCGCCTTTAAGGGTAGGGTATATAAACTACGCTGCGCTGATTCATTTTAATTTATGAGGGTAAGTATTATGGCAATCAAATTTCAGATACCCGATATGACCTGCGGTCACTGCGTCAACACCATCACCAAAGCGATTCAAGACCAGTTTGCTCAAGCTCAGGTCGAGGCGGATGTGTCAACACACACCTTAACCGTAGGTAATGTTGAGGATGCCGCTGTATTGGAAAGCATTATTAAAGAAGAGGGATATTCACCCGCGCTCGAGCAGTAACACGCAGAGAAAGTGAATTTTAATAGGGCCGTAGGGGAAGTTTAGCGTATTGACAATCAACGACTACGGCCCATTGCAGTGTTTACCCTTTTATTTAAAACAGTTTTTGCACTGTTTCTATCAGATCATTGACAGATTCTGAATCTGACGCAAGGTAACGTGCTTTGCCTTTTTGATCAAAGATATAAATGCCTCGGCTGTGTGCAACCTCGTAGCGGTTTGGGTTATCGGCTGGCGGCTTTTCTATTTGATAGGCCACACGATACCGGCGCGCCAAATCTGCGATTTGTTTTTCGCTACCAGATAAGCCTGTTGCGTATCGATCATCAAATGCCTCGACATAGGCTTGCAACATGTCCGGTTTGTCTCTGTGCGGGTCTACACTGACAAATAAAATGCGGGCTTTTTCAGCCTCATCACCGAGTTTTTCCATTACCTCGGCCAGTTGAGCCATGGTGGTGGGGCAAATATCGGGGCAATTAGCGTACCCAAAAAACATCATCACCACTTTGCCCTGGAAGTCATCTTGGGTGATGGTTTGATCATTGGCCCCTTGTAGAGAAAACTTGAGATCCGGCATGAACCCGCGAATGGTATGAATTTGGGTGTCGGCGGCCTGTGCCGATGGATGGGTGGGGCCCCCAAAAATACAAGACAGCCCTAACAACCCGACCACCAAACCGCGCCGCAATGTACCGTGCAATGGCCCTCGGGTGGCGCTGCCCGCTGTCCGGGGCAAGCGCCCACGCCAAGTGTGTAAAATACCCAAACTGCGTGGCATGATCATATAATTAAAACCCCAAGTTTAAGCGGCGGACTCTTGGACCAAACCACTATGGCGGAGCAGGGCCTCAGGGGTGGCATCGCGCCCTCTGAATGCCCTGAACGACTCAGCCGAGGGGCGAATCCCGCCAACAGCCAAAATCTCATCTAAAAAGCGCTGGCCTACTTCGGGGACCAGGGTGCTTGGGCTGTTTTTCTCTTTGGCTGCTTCTTCAAATGCTGAGAAAGCATCCGCAGAGAGTACCTCGGCCCATTTATAGCTGTAGTAACCAGCGGCATAACCACCCGCAAATAGGTGTGAAAAATGATGCGGAAAGCGATGCCAGCTGGGTGGGAAAACCACTGCGACCTCTTGGCGGACGCTGTCCAGAGTATCCAATACCTCATCAATAGATAATCCACGTGTTTGACTATGAATGAGCATGTCAAAGAGGGCAAACTCAATTTGGCGCACCATTTGCATGCCGCTGAGGAAGTTTTTGGCGGCCAGCATGCGCTCAAACAGTTCTTTTGGCAAGGGTTCTTGGGTATCTACATGTGATGACATGTCTTTTACCACGGACCAATCCCAGCAAAAGTTTTCCATAAACTGAGAGGGCAATTCAATGGCATCCCATTCAACGGCAGAAAAGGCAGCGACATCCGGTTCGTCTACTTTGGACAGTAAATGGTGTAGGGCATGGCCACTCTCGTGGAACAGTGTAATGACATCATCATGAGTGAATAGAGCGGGCCGCCCATTTTGAGGCGCACTGAAATTACAAGTGAGATAGGCGATGGGCAGATAATCAGCACCCAGTGTATTGCGCCGACGATGCCTCTCGCTGCCGACCCAGGCACCACTTTGTTTGCCTTGGCGGGCATAGAGGTCGATGTATAGATAACCTACCGGTGCCCCTTTTTGTGACACCTCGTAGACCCGTGCATCTTGATGCCAAGTAGGGGCCTCTATTTGTTTAAATTGAGCACCGAAAAGATTTTCTGCCACTGAAAATAGGCCTTGTAAAACATGAGGCTCTGTAAAATATTGCTTGACCTCGTCCTCAGAGTAGTCATAGCGCGCTTTTTTCATTTGCTCTGAAACGTAGGCAACATCCCAAGGCTCAATCGCCTCGATGCCGAGCTCTTGTCGAGCAAAGTCGGTCAGGCTTTGAAAGTCGCTTTGCGCATAGGGCTTGGAACGCTCGGCGAGGTAGTGCAGAAACTCAGTGATTTGTTCCGCAGAGTCAGCCATTCGGGTTTGCAGCTGCAGTGCGGCAAAATGCTCAAAACCGAGCAACTCAGCCTCTTGGATGCGTAACTGCAATAGTTTTTCAATCGCTTGGCTATTGTCCCATTGGGTATCATCACTTTGGTCAGATGCAATGGTAGCAAATGCTTTGTACAGTGTTTTACGTAACTCTTGGCGATGCGCATATTGCATCACGGGCAAATAGCAGGGCATTTGCAAAGTGAGTTTCCAGCCCTCTTTGCCGTCCTTTTCAGCGGCCTGCTGTGCGGCTGCCTTTACGTCGTCAGGGATGCCGTCTAATTGAGCCTCGTCTGTGATATATAAGGCCCAATGATCGGTGCTGTCCAAAACGTTTTCAGAAAATTGCTGTGAAGTCGTTGCTTGTTCCTCTTGGTTTTTGGCAAAGAGTTCACGCTTTTGCTCATCTAATTCGGCACCCCCTAAAACGAAACTTTGTAAGGCGAGCTCAATCGCACGTTTTTTGGGTGCATCTAGAGACTGTTCATCGCTGGCTGCTGCCAAGGCCTTGTATTGGGCGTAAAGCTTTTGGTGTTGACCCATCCAAGTCGCAAAAGCACTGACTTTAGGCAGACATGCGTTGACAGCTTCGCGTAGTTCGGGGGTGTTGACCACAGCATTTAAATGTCTGCTAATTGACCAAGCGCGCCATAACTTTTCCGTGGCATCATGTAGTGCTTCGACCAAGGAATCCCAGGTAGGTTGCGGTTGCTCTACTAGCTGTTCGATATCTTGGCGTGCATGAGCCAGTAGCATGTCCAGGGCCGGTTCTATGTGCTCTGGTCGGATGGCCTGATAGTCAATGAATTCATCAATGGGTGCTAAAAGGGGATTTGTCATACAGTTTACTTTTATGCGTGAGTGTTTGGGTTTGGTGCAGTGGCTCGTTGGGCATGTTTTTGAGCGGCCTCAAGGGTGTTGACCAGCAGCATGGCAATGGTCATGGGGCCTACGCCGCCGGGGACAGGGGTGATGGCCTGCGCAACTGGTTGGCAATCATCAAAATCAACATCACCCACCAAGCGTCCATCATCTAAACGATTAATGCCGACATCGATAATAACCGCGCCTGGCTTGATCATATCGCCGGTGATCATTTCAGGACGGCCCACGGCAGTGACTAAGATATCTGCACGACGGGTATGGGCAGCCAAATCGCGGGTTTTTGAATTGCAAATGGTCACGGTCGCGCCGGCCGCCTGCAAAAGTAAAGCAATTGGTTTGCCAACAATATTGCTCGCACCCACGACGACGGCCTCGGCTCCCCATGCGGAAACACCTTCATTTTCCAGCATACGCATGATCCCATAGGGGGTGCAAGGCTTTATCTGTGGATTGCCAATCAATAAATGGCCCGCATTAATGACATGAAAACCATCCACATCTTTGGCGGGATCGATGGTGGCAATCACAGCATTTTCATCTAAATGATCGGGTAAAGGCAGTTGAACCAAAATGCCATGAATTTCATCAGCCTCATTGAGTGCTTGAATTTGGGACAGTAGCTCATCTTGGCTGATGTCATTTGGCAGTCGAATGACCTGGGAATGCATGCCCACTTGTTCACATGCCTTGGCTTTGTTGCGCACATAAATATGCGACGCGGGGTCATCCCCGACAATCACGACCGCTAAACCAGGGGTAATGTCTAAATTTTGAACGCCTTGGGCGACCTCGTTGCGCACCTGTTCGGACAGGGCACGACCATCTATTCGACGGGCACTGTGTTCACTCATGTTGTTTCTTCTCCGGTAGGGGCTAGTGCAATTTTCATCAGATCAGCGACTGTAGTGACCTCTAGTTTTTCCATAATATTGGCGCGATGCGCTTCAACGGTTTTAATGCTGATATCCAAGTCACCAGCGATTTGCTTGTTTAACCGTCCAGCGACGATTCGTTCAAGTACCTGTTGCTCCCGAGCGGTCAAACGTGCGAGCACCTCCTCGTGTTGGATGCGCTCTTGTTCTCTTTCGAATTGCTCGACAGCAATGTCAATCATCCGCGCCACAATCGTACGTAGCTCTGCTTCGTTAAAGGGCTTTTCTAAAAAATCAATGGCGCCTTTTTTCATCGTGCTGACCGCCATGGGGACATCGCCATGCCCTGTGATAAACACCATAGGAATATTGACATTACGAGCGATGAGGGCTTCCTGGAGCTCGAGACCACTCATGCCAGGCATGCGTACATCAACAATCAGCACGCACAGCTGTTTGGTGTCGTAGCTATTTAAAAAGGCCTCAGCCGAGGCATAGCATTTGACCTGATAACCATTGGCCTCAAGTAACCAGCGCAGAGAGTCTCGGACTGCCTCATCATCGTCAATGATAAAGATGTTGCACTGGTTGTGGTTACTACTCATGCTTGTATCTCCTTGGAAATTTGCGTTACCGCTTGGACATTGGGCTCATCTTGTGAATGGGATTCGTCGGGTTGGCCGCTCGGTAAACTAAACCGAAAGATTGTACCCCCTTGGGGGTTTGGAGTCGCCCAGAGACGCCCATGATGCGATTCGATAATGGTACGACAAATGTTTAGCCCCATGCCTAGACCTTCGGATTTAGTGCTGTAAAAAGGCTCAAACAGGCGCTCAGGGTCTTTGAGGCCGCAGCCGCGATCGATCACTGCTACTTCTACATGTTGGTTAAACAAGCTGACCTCAACATGTAAAGTATGATAGTCGCTTTGCTCCATCGCCTCGATAGCATTTTTTAGTAAATTTAATAAAACCTGCTCGATAAGAATAGGGTCTGCTACCACATACGGAGGTGTTGCAGGTAAATGTGTCTGTATGGCTACCTGACGCTTGCGAGCGTCTATATCAGCAAACCCTACTGCATTATCTAATATATCCAATAAGCTGACAATTTGTCGTTTTGGCTCACTGCGTTTTACAAACTCGCGGATACGACGAATGATTTTACCGGCACGCTCGGCTTGGTGGGCTGTTTTTTCTAATGCCTCGATGAGCTGCTCAGGCTGTGCTTGCTCGGCGCGCACCATTGCCACGGCCGCCATGCAGTAATTACTGATGGCTGTCAGTGGCTGGTTTAATTCATGGGCGAGCGATGAGGCCATCTCACCCATTGTGGTGAGACGGCTGGTCAACTGAGCTTTTTCCTGTTGTACACGGGATTCTTCTTCGTGCTCTCGGCGTTGTGTAATATCGCGCGCTACTTGCAGCCGTACTTTTGTGCCGTCTGTCCAAGTGAGGAAACGGTGTTGGACTTCAAACCAGCGTTCGGCAGATAGTGAATAGATTTCTAGGGTTTGATCTGCAAAACGGTTGAGACGGTTGCCCATCAATTCGGCGTGACCCACGGTTTGGGCACCAAAATAGCGTCTGTAAGTACGATTGGCAAAAAGTAGTTCGAGCCCGCCTGGGCTGTCTGTGACCACAGAGATGGCATCATCGAGACCCTCGAGTACCGTCATAAAACGTTCATGAGCGGCTGTTAACGCCTCGCGGATCCGTTTGGGCTCGGTAATATCTGTCATGGAGGTCATCCAGCCAATTTGTTTACCGTTTGGATCCCGTAAGGGCGAAACATACATGCGTGCTGTAAATCTAGAACCATCCCGGCGCTGAGCCTCGACCTCGAGACCGCTACTTGGGGTGCGGCCCGAGAGTAAGATGTCGAGAGTTTCTTGATGGTGTTCAAAACGATTGGGAATCCAATACGGAAAGGGGGCGGTGCGACCAATGAGGTCGGCCTCATTCCAACCGATCATGCGGCAAAAGGCAGGATTCACATAAGCAATACGCCCATCCATATCAAACACACGCATGCCCGTCGACATGGAGTTTTCCATCGCGCGTCTAAAACTAGTTTCAGCGATTAAAGCAGCCTCGGCACGTGTTCTAAAGCGAGTGTAATTCCATAAAGCCAAGAGGCTGAGGACAATCAAAAAAGAAAGTGCAACAACCACCCAAAAAAGGCGTTGTTGACGTGTTTCTTGATCGATGGTGATAAACATCACGCTATCGCTTTGTAGTTGTTGGAGCCAGAAAAACACCCCCATGACACATAGATACAAAAAAAGCACGATAACCGGCGTCAACCAGTAAAAACTGCGCCGACTCTGACGTGCTTGATCGTAAAAAGTGGTAGGGATAAGCGATTGTTTAGATTGATTAGACATATCTACTGACTATAGTGCGTTCGCCTCTATTGTATGCGACTAACGTCTAGATGTAATGCGATGATTTCGGTTAAAGAGGGCGTAAAACAGCCTATTTATTCCATAATATGAAAAACAACCTCGCTAAGTGGAATTTAGCTTGAGTCAGGTGCGCTTATTCCCTAAAATGAAGCGTGGGTAAAAATACATTACATCCAAAAAGAATTTCCCTGCTTTTCTTTGGTTGCCCAAAAGGCTTATGCCACTGAAAACTGACATCAACATTTGGAGACGCCTTATGTCCTCTATTCAACAAACACCTATAGACATACATGCGGATGATCTTGATGAGCTCGAAACTCAAGAGTGGCTTGAAGCGCTGTCTGCAGTGCTAGACCGTGAAGGTCCAGAGCGTGCTCATTATCTTATCGAGCGTCTCACTGATTTGGCACGCCGTTCTGGGTCACGGATTCCTTTTTCGCCTCATACTGCATATTTGAATACTATCCCCGTGGGGCTCGAGCCCGAGTATCCCGGCGATCCCGTATTAGAAGAGCGGATTCGTTCTTATATCCGCTGGAATGCCATGGCCATGGTGGTCAAGGCAAATGAAAATCCGCCCACTGATGGTGGCGGGTTAGGGGGGCATATTGCTTCCTTTGCCTCTTTGGCGACGATGATTGAATGCGGTCAAAACCATTTTTGGAAGGCAGACGATGGCCAAGGGGGGGACTTGATTTATTTCCAAGGCCATACCTCCCCTGGAATGTATGCGCGTGCCTATTTAGAAGGGCGTCTGACTGAAGAACAGCTGGATAATTTCCGCCAAGAGGTGGATGGTAAAGGGATTCCTTCCTATCCACACCCCAAGCTGATGCCTGAGTTCTGGCAATTCCCAACAGTTTCTATGGGATTAGGCCCATTGATGGGCATTTATCAGGCGCGTTTTCTTAAGTATTTAGAGGCACGTGGTTTAGCTGACACCAAAGGGCGCAAGGTTTGGGTCTTTTTGGGTGATGGCGAAATGGATGAGCCCGAGTCTCTCGGGGCCATTGGTCTGGCGGCACGAGAAAAGCTGGATAACCTTATTTTCGTAGTTAACTGTAACCTACAGCGTCTCGATGGGCCTGTGCGCGGTAATGGCAAGATCATCCAAGAGCTCGAGGGCGTTTTCCGCGGCGGCGGCTGGAATGTCATCAAGCTGATTTGGGGTGGCTATTGGGATCCTCTACTTATGCGCGACAAAGAAGGGATCTTGCGTCAGGTGATGGAAGAGACCCTTGACGGTGAGTATCAGGCCTATAAAGCAAATGATGGCGCTTATGTGCGCGAGCATTTCTTTGGCAAGCATCCCAAACTCCTTGAGATGGTGAGCCGAATGAGTGACGAAGACATTTGGCGTCTCAATCGAGGGGGCCACGATCCTTACAAGGTGTATGCGGCTTTTGACTCTGCCGTCAAGAGCGAAGGTCAGCCCACAGTTATTCTGGCCAAAACAATTAAGGGCTACGGGATGGGTCATATCGGCCAAGCCCAAAACCCAACGCACCAACAAAAAAGCTTGGATATTGATTCTATTAGAGAATTCCGCGATCGTTTTAACATCCCCATTCCGGATGAGCGTTTGGAAGAAATTCCTTACTTCAAACCTGCAGCGGATTCCCCTGAAATGGAATATATGCTCGAGCATCGACGCAAGCTCAATGGCTTTTTGCCCAAGCGTCGCGTCAAAGCTGATGAGTCTTTGCCAGTTCCCGAGCTTTCGGCATTTCAGGCGGTGCTTGAACCCACCGCAGAAGGTCGCGAAATCTCAACCACTCAAGCCTTTGTTCGCGTGCTGAATCAAATCCTGCGCGATAAAAGCTTGGGCCCCCGCGTAGTGCCTATCCTCGCTGACGAATCCCGTACTTTTGGTATGGAGGGTCTGTTTAGACAAATTGGTATTTACTCACCTGTAGGCCAAAAGTACACCCCTGTGGACAAGGGGCAGGTGATGTATTACCGCGAGGACAAAAAAGGTCAACTGCTCCAAGAGGGGATTAACGAATTAGGTGCTTTTAGCTCTTGGATTGCTGCTGCCACCTCTTATTCCAGCAACAATCTAATTATGATCCCCTTCTTTATTTACTACTCCATGTTTGGTTTCCAACGTTTTGGGGACTTGGCATGGGCGGCAGGGGATATGCAAGCTCGCGGGTTTGTCCTAGGCGGGACGGCAGGTCGCACGACCTTAAACGGCGAGGGATTACAACACGAAGATGGCCATAGCCATGTCCAAGCTTCTGTTATCCCCAATTGTGTGAGCTATGACCCGACATTTGGTCACGAGGTTGCAGTCATTATTCATGATGGCTTGCGACGCATGATGCATGAGCAAGAGGATGTCTTTTATTACATCACCTTGATGAATGAAAACTATCCGCATCCCGGCCTTAAAGAGGGCGACGAAGAGGGTATTCTAAAAGGGATGTACCGCTTCAAGAGTCTCGATAAAGGCGAGCATCGAGTGCAGCTACTGGGTTCTGGCACAATTTTGCGCGAGGTCATTGCCGCACAACAGATTCTGGCTGATGATTGGGACGTAGGCTCTGATGTTTGGAGCTGCACAAGCTTTACAGAATTACGCCGCGATGGGTTAGACTGCGAGCGTGAGGCGCTTTTGAATCCTGAAGATCCTGCGCCAACCCCTTATGTCACACGGATGCTCCAAGATACCCAAGGGCCTATCATTGCCTCTACGGACTACATTAAAGCCTTTGCAGATCAGATTCGTGCTTTCATTCCCGCAGATCGCACCTACAAGGTGTTAGGCACAGACGGCTATGGCCGTTCTGATTTCCGTGCCAAATTGCGTTATCACTTTGAAGTGGATCGCCATTTTGTAGTGATTAGTGCCCTCAAGGCATTGGCGGATGAGGGGGCAATCCCCGTCAGCAAGGTGACTGAGGCCATCAAGAAGTATGGCATTGATGTAAATAAACCGAATCCACACCACGCTTAAGGAGATCGTCATGAGTCGTTTAGTTGAGGTACTAATTCCTGATATCGGCGATGACGGCGAAGTGGACGTCATTGAGGTCTTGGTCAATGAGGGGGATACGGTCGAAGTTGAACAAAGCTTGATCACTCTCGAGTCTGACAAGGCGTCTATGGAGGTTCCTTCTTCTCACGCTGGAGTGGTTAAGAAAATGCGCGTCCAGGTGGGCGATAAGGTGACCCAAGGAACAGTCATCTTAGAGCTCCAAGAGGCCGACGCAGCTGATAATCAAGAGAAACAGGCTGAATCCGCACCCGCAAAAGCAGATAGCGCGGATAGCGCCGCATCAACGGCACCTGCAGCAGCCACTGAGACCGTGACTGTGGTGGTGCCTGATATTGGCGATGACGGCGAGGTCGATGTGATCGAGGTTTTGGTTGCAGTAGGAGACCAGGTCGAGCAAGAGCAAAGCTTGATTACGCTCGAATCTGATAAGGCGTCGATGGAGGTGCCTTCCTCACATGCCGGTACTGTCAAAGAGCTGCGCGTCCAGGTGGGCGATAAAGTCACCGAGGGCAGCGAAATTTTAGTGCTCGAAAGCAGTCAAACGGCAGAATCGTCCGAGCCTCCGGCTGCAGCATCCGAAACCCCCGCAGAGGCACCCGCTTCAGCTGCCTCTACTGCCGCTGCCGCAGACAAGGCATCGAGCAAGAGCGTTAGCTCCGAAGGGGGCAAAATGGCTTCTGAGCCACCGACACGGAGCTCGCCGACAGAGGCATTTGCTGCTGCAGATGTGCCTGCGACTAGTTTGCCGCATGCTTCACCCTCGGTGCGTGCCTTTGCACGTGAATTAGGGGTTGATCTGCACTTGGTCGAAGGCACTGCCCGCAAAGGCCGGATTACAGCGGATGATGTTAAATTATTCGTTAAAAATCGCATGGCAGAGCCTACTGGCGCCACAGGAGCAACCGCATCAGCAGGTGCACAATTAGGTGGCCTCGATGTGCTGCCATGGCCCAAGGTCGATTTCGAACGCTTTGGCGAGATAGAAACGCAGCCGCTTTCGCGCATCAAAAAGATTTCAGGTGCTAATTTGCATCGAAATTGGGTGATGATTCCGCATGTCACTAATAATGATGTGGCAGACATCACTGAACTAGAGGCATTGCGTAAGCAATTAAATGCCGAGTACAAAAAGGATGGCGTGCGCGTGACGATGCTCGCATTTTTAATCAAAGCATGTGTGGCCGCACTCAAGAAATTCCCCGAGTTCAATAGCTCGCTGGATGGGGATAATTTAGTTTTGAAAAAGTACTACAACATCGGCTTTGCCGCGGATACACCCCAAGGCCTAGTCGTTCCTGTACTCAAAGACGCCGACAAAAAAGGGGTGATCGAAATTGCCCAAGAAATGGGCGATTTAGCCGCCCAGGCCCGTGAAGGTAAATTAGGAGCAGCGCAAATGCAGGGCGGATGCTTCACTATTTCTTCTTTAGGGGGGATTGGGGGCACTGATTTCACACCGATTATTAATGCGCCAGAGGTGGCGATTCTCGGTGTATCGCGTTCGAGTATGCAGCCTGTTTGGAATGGCAATGAGTTCGAGCCTCGCCTCATGCTTCCCTTGTCATTGTCCTATGACCACCGCGTGATTGACGGGGCGGCGGCCGCGCGCTTTAATGCCTACCTCGCACAACTGTTGGCCGATTTCCGCCGCATTATTCTATAAAGGGGACACTTATGTCTAAACATACTTTAGTGATTCCGGATATTGGCGCCGACGAAGAGGTAGACGTTATCGAGGTGTTGGTGGCGGTGGGCGATCAGGTAGAAGAAGAGCAAAGCCTGATCACGCTCGAATCAGATAAAGCCTCTATGGAAATCCCATCCAGTCATGCAGGTGAGATTTTAGAGTTGCTGGTCAAGGTGGGTGACAAGGTCAAAACAGGTGATCCCATTGCCGAGGTAAAACTCGCTGAAGGGGGTGGTGCCGCAGAAGCAACTACCTCTGACAGTGCCGCTGCCGAGCAAAGCGAATCAGATACACAGAGCACTGCTCAGACCTCGACCGAGTCCGCATCTGCGACAACTGCTGCAGCCGCCCAGAGCAGCAGCGATCAAGCTCCGGCTGATGCCGTTGATGTGGTTGTCTTAGGGGCAGGCCCTGGGGGGTATTCAGCGGCCTTCCGCGCTGCAGATTTAGGCTTAAATGTCGTGCTTGTTGAGCGCTATAGCACATTAGGTGGTGTTTGCCTTAACGTGGGGTGCATCCCATCCAAGAGTTTATTGCACACCATTGCTGCTTACGAGACTGCACTCGATCTCAAGGACCATGGGATTAGCTTTGAGCAGCCCACCATCGATCTCGCACAGATGCGCCAGTTTAAAGATGGGGTGATCAATAAGCTCACACAAGGCTTGGCCGGGATGGCCAAGGCCCGCAAGGTGCGTGTGATTCAGGGCGTGGGCGAGTTTCAAGACCCTCATCATTTGTCAGTTCGTACCGAGCAAGGCCAAGAGGTGGTCGCTTTTAAACACGCGATCATCGCTGCGGGTAGCCGTGCAGTGCATCTTCCCTTTATGCCAGATGACGAACGAGTGATTGACTCAACAGGGGCTTTAACTTTACCTGAAATCCCAGAGAAAATGCTCGTCATCGGTGGGGGTATTATTGGATTAGAGATGGCCACCGTTTATGCTGGCTTAGGTGCCAAAATAGACTTAGTAGAGATGCAGCCCACCTTAATGCAGGGCGCTGACAAGGATTTAGTTAAAATTTGGCAAAAACATAACGCTTGGCGTTTTGAGAATATTTGGCTAAATTCTAAAACTGTGAGCGTGCGTGCGGATGATGATGGTCTATGGGCCCAATTCGAAGGTGACAAGGCACCCAAAGAAGAGCAGCGCTACGACTTGATACTGCAATCCGTTGGGCGGATCCCTAACGGTAAAAATATCGGTGCAGAACAAGCCGGTATTGCTGTTGATGAGCGTGGCTACATTGCTGTTGATCAGCAAATGCGTACCAATGTACCCCATATCTTTGCTATTGGGGATATTATTGGGCAGCCAATGCTGGCACACAAAGCGGTTCACGAAGGGCATGTCGCGGCAGAAGCGGCGGCGGGGCACAAGCGCTTTTTTGATGCGCGTGTGATTCCCTCTGTAGCATATACCGATCCCGAGGTGGCTTGGGTAGGCATCACCGAAGAAGAGGCCAAAGCCCAGGGGCTAAAGGTTAAAATCGGTCGATTCCCCTGGATGGCTTCCGGGCGCGCAATTGCCAATGCCCGCGATGAGGGGCTCACTAAACTCATATTTGATGAGGAAACTGGGCGCATTATCGGCGGGGCGATCGTCGGCACAGGTGCTGGCGATATGATTGGTGAGGTAGCGTTAGCGATTGAAATGGGCGCCGATCAAGTGGATATTGCCAGTACCATTCACCCACATCCCACCTTGGGTGAGTCTATTCATATGGCAGCCGCAGAGTCATTGGGTATTTGTACAGATTTACCGCCTCAGCGCAAATAACTCATCGCTAGCTATCGGTATTGTCTTGTTGGCAGGTGGGCGTCGCCTACCTGCCAATTTTGTTTTAAAGGAGTATGGCCCATGGGGCACGCGCAGAACGATCTTCAAAGCATAGAGCAGTGGCAAGATTACTTACTTGCATTACACCCCACAGAAATTGATTTGGGTCTAGATCGCGTCAGAGTTGTTTTTGATAAATTAAACATCCACAGCCCAGCACTAAAAATTATTATTGGTGGGACCAATGGCAAAGGTTCCACAGGGGCGATTCTAGAGGCTATTTTACTGGCATCTGGGTATCGCGTTGGGGTGTATAGTTCTCCGCATTTAGTGCATTTTAACGAGCGTTTTCGTATCAATGGTGAGGCGGTAGACGAGTCACTGCTATGTGATCACTTGGCCAAGGTAGAGGCGCATCGTGGCGATACTTCTTTGACATTTTTTGAGCACACTACACTCGCGGGCTTTAGTTTGTTCGCACAGCAACCCTTAGATGTTTGGATTTTAGAAGTGGGGTTGGGGGGTCGCTTAGACGCAGTTAACTTAATTGACGGGGATTGCTCAGTCATTACCCAAGTTGATTTGGATCACCAAGAGTATCTCAGTGGAGATCGTGAAAAAATAGGCTTTGAAAAAGCGGCCATTTTTCGTTCTGGGCGTCCCGCTATTTGTGGCGATCCTCTGCCGCCACAAAGCTTACTGGATTATGCGGCTGAGATACAGGCGCCCCTGTGGGTGATGGATCGCGATTTTAGTGTGCATGTTGATATGCACCAGTGGCAATACCGTGGGCCGGAACGACGACGTTCAGCGCTGCCTTTTCCGGGATTACGCGGGGCTAACCAGCTCCCTAATGCAGCCATTGCTTTGGCCGTGCTGGATGCGCTGAGTGATCATTTAGTGATTCCTATCCAAGACATTAAACAAGGATTGCTGAGCGCCCACCTAGAAGGAAGGTTTCAGGTCTTACCCGGACAACCTACCACCATCTTAGATGTAGGCCACAACCCACATGCGTTAAGATCTTTTGCCTACAATTTGCAGCAAATACCAACAACTGGCCGTACCATTGCGGTTGTAGGTATGCTAAAAGATAAAGAGGTGGTGAACGCCCTTAAACCATTGGTAAATCAAATTGATTTGTGGCTTTGCGCGAGCATACCGGGTGCCCGAGGGCTCGATGCCGAGACACTGTCAAGGTTTGTGAAAGAGGCGTATGCAACTGCTGAAAAGACTGCTATAAATCCGTCAGTCGACACCACCACACAGCAAAAACCGACCGTTCGCCCACGAGTGTCTCATACAAAGGCGCCCAGCTTGGAAATCCAATGCTTTGATAACGTCACTGAGGCATACAATGAGGCGCAGCGCATTAGCACGGTTAATGATAAAATTGCTGTCTTCGGTTCTTTTATGACCGTCGGACCAATACTTGATTACTTGAAAGCAACTCAAAGCGAATAGTGATTGGCCGGCGGCGCATAGCGTCTACCACAGGATTTTGTATATCTATGGGATTTTTTGCACGTAAGGGTGCTGCGTCGCAGCGTGAGCATGGCAGTCAAGAAGACCAGCTTGTTGAGTTACGCCGACGAGCCCGCAGGAGGCTGATTGGCGCGCTGGTTATTGTATTAATTGCAGTCGTTTTTGTACCTATATTTTTAAAAAGCGACGGTGCAGACGAAGTCGAACAAGTCGTACAGGTGTTTCCACCCATTGTGGCGCCAGACGCTGACTCAACACAAAATGCACTCATCGATCAGGATGAGGATGCTTTTAGCCCTGTTGAGGCTGAGGATGCAAACGAAGATGTACAGGGTACTGAGGATGAACTCCCCAGTAATGAGTCCGAAATGGTTGAGCAAAGTGCGGTAGACTTGCCCGAAATAGAGATGCAAACCGAGGCTGAGGTTGCCGATGACCGTGACGAGGTGGCGGACTCTTCACAGGCTGACTCTGCCACAAATGCTGAGACAGAGCCCAGCAAAACTGAATCCGATTCACAGTCACAATCTAAACCCGAGCCGGCTAAAAATGAGCCTGAACGTACTGATGATGGTTCTGTGGCTTTGGCCCTATTAGAAGGGCGTACCCCAGAGGGCACAGGCAATAATGAGCAGGGCGCTGCACAACGCGGTTCTTTTACGGTACAGGTGGCGGCCTATTCCAGTGGTGATGGGGCTAATAACCGTCGCGAGCAATTGATCTCTGCCGGGGTCAATAATGCCTTTGTTGAGGAGGATGCGGGTACTTATCGGTTGCGTGTCGGGCCTTTTGAAAGTCGCCAAGCCGCCGAGGCAGCGTTGACGCGTCTACGCTCTTTAGGTTATGACGATAGCTTTATCCGTTCCCAGTGAGTACTTTAGATTATTTCATCTTAGGCATTTTGCTCATTTCCTCTGGGCTGGGTTTTGTGCGCGGCATTATTAAGGAAATACTGTCGCTCATCGCCTTTATCGCAGCTTTTTTGGGGGCCCTCAACTGGGGCCCATACTTGGCTGCTTTGCTCACAGATTTTATTTCTTTTCATCCGCTACTGCTGTCTGCAATCGCATATATTATTGTTTTTGTAGTCATTTTGCTGATTGTGGGCATGCTTAACCTCTTATTAACCACGCTCATCGACAAGACAGGCTTGAGCCCTGCGGATCAGGGGCTGGGAGTCTTATTTGGTTTGTTACGCGGTGCAGTGATTGTGCTGGCACTGGTTGTTTTGGCGAGTTATACTGCCATCCGTCAAGAACCTTGGTGGCAAGCGTCTCAACTTGTGCCTATCGCTGAACTGGGCATCGCCCAAATTAAGGACTGGATGCCCGCAACTGCTGCCTGGTTGCCCAACTAGTCAAAAAGGAATATTTATGTGTGGTGTGGTCGGTGCGATTGGTCATTCGCCTGTTAACCAATTGATTTACGACAGCTTGCTGCTGCTACAGCACCGTGGTCAAGAGGCAGCAGGTATCTCAACCTATCATGATCAGATGTTCTTTACCCATCGCGCGGCCGGCCTGGTCCGTGATGTCTTTCGGACCCGCAATATGCGCTCTTTGCCCGGTAATAGTGGCTTGGGTCACGTGCGCTATCCGAGTTCCACCTCGCCCGAAAGTATCGACGAGGCTCAGCCCTTGTATGTAAACGCCCCTTATGGGATCAGTTTTGTGCATAATGGGCAACTCACTAACTGGAAAAGCCTACGCGAGGATCTCTTTAAGTTTGATCGACGACATATCAACACCCAATCAGATTCAGAGGTTTTACTAAATATCTTTGCGCATGAGCTGCAATTGGCCTCTGCCAATGATGAGCTCAGCCCTGAGGTGGTTTTTAAGGCCGTCCGTGCCGTTCACAAGCGCGTCAAAGGGGCTTATGCAGTGATTGCCCATATTGCTGGGTTTGGATTAGTGGCCTTTAGAGATCCTAACGGTATTCGCCCTTTGTGCTATGGCAAACTTGACGGTGAGCATGGGCGTGAATGGCTAGTTGCCTCAGAATCTGTGGCCTTGACTGGCAATGGCTTTCGATTGGTTGATGATGTTGCGCCTGGTGAGGCCCTGTGCATCACCCTAGATGGGCAGTTAGTCAAGCAACAATGTGCCGACCATACTCGGTTAATGCCATGCATGTTTGAGTATGTTTACTTTGCCCGCCCTGATTCCATCATTGACGGTATTTCCATCTATCATGCGCGCTTGAAAATGGGTGAATATCTGGGCAACAAAGTGGCCAAGAGCTTGCGTTTGGCCGAGGTTGATGTGGTGATGCCTATCCCTGATTCGGCACGTCCATCCGCGATGCAGCTGGCTTCCAGCTTGAATCTGCCCTATAGAGAGGGCTTTCTCAAGAACTACTATATTGGTCGCACCTTTATTATGCCTGGGCAGGCTGTACGGCAACGCTCAGTACGACAAAAGCTCAGTGCCGTCCCCTTAGAATTTAAGGATAAAAATGTCTTACTCGTTGATGATTCTATAGTGCGTGGGACGACCAGTAAACGCATCGTTGAGATTGCACGCTGGGCGGGAGCAAAAAAAGTGTTTTTCGCTTCGGCCGCGGCCCCAGTGAGATTTCCTAACATTTATGGTATTGATATGCCAACTAAGGAAGAGCTCATTGCGCACAGTTGTGAGGAGGATAGCATTGTCAAAAAAATGGGGGCCGATGGGTTGATCTATCAAAATTTAGACGACCTGTATGCCTTGCTGCACGAGTTAAACCCCCACATTGATGGTTTTGAGGCCTCTTGTTTTCATGGCCACTACATCACCGAAGACGACAAGATCATCGTGTAGTCATGCGCTAGTCGACAGCATTAACGACTATGCTGACGCCATTGCATCCACAGGGCGGCTAAGCCCGCTGCGGTCAGAACGATAAATAAATTAAAAGACCAGAGGGCAAAATCTAATCCCAAGAAATTAACTTTGGCATCCATGCAACTCGCGTAGATGCCAAATACTTTGGGCCAAGCACGATCTAACCCAAGTTGGGTAATGGCTTTGTCCGCAAAGGTGAGGGCGCATGAAAACTGGTTTGCAGCTACCGTATACTGATGCCACGAAGACACCATGCCAGTGATCGTGTTGATAACTAGCAATAGTCCAATGGTGGTTGCCGTTTTATTGTATTGCTTTTGGTGGGTGATAAAGGCCAATAATGCAAAAAAGCAGGCAACCAACAATATGAGTCGTTGAAAAACGCACCAAGCGCAGGGAGCCATTCCTAAAACATGTTGGGCAAATAATGCGATTAAAAAAGCAAGAAGCCCAATAATGAGAGCGGCTAAATAGAAATAGCTGGGTAAGGATATAGACCGTGAAAAGCGTGCCATAACCAAAACAGGTAATTTGTCAGGTAAGTAAACGGAGTATATCGCGAATCAAAGCCGCGCGAAAATCATTATTTTCTAGTTTTGAGCTTTCCAGTATAAAGTTATCCTCTACGCGTTCCCCTAGGGTCATGACCTTGGCAGAACGCAGGTTGAGTTCATTTTGAGCAAAGCACTGTGCGAGGCTAAAGAGCAAGCCCTTGCGATCCGTGCCGAGGATGGAGAGTTCCCAGCTAGAATCGTACAAATGACGCAATTCAGCACGGGGGTTGAGTGGAAAGACGCGTGCTTGGGCTGAGCGGGCATCATGGTAATTAAAGGTGGTGGTGCGCGCCTTGTGTTGCTGATGTTTTAAATTAAGTAAGCTTTCTTTGAGGGCATGCTCTAACAATAAAAAACCCTGCTGATCCTCCCTGATTGCGCGTGCTGGCTGGACGACAAAGGTATCCAATACCCAGCCTTTGGGGCTGGTATAAATCTGTGCGTCCTGAATACTAAAACCCAGCCTTTCAAACACTTCACATAAAGTCATGAACAGCTCTGGCTGGTCCTCTGCGTGTACCATCACCTGCCACAACGCCTGAGAGGTAGCACTGGGCGTTGCACGGCGCGGCCCATGCAGTTCATCGCTGTGCGCATTTTCAGGCAAGCCACGCAGACTGACCGTTGGGCGTTTTATGACCGTATCTTGCTGAGCAAAGGTTTGAAAATGCCAATAAATGGTGTTCAGTGGATGCCGTGCAAAATAATCACCATCCAATTCTTGCCATACCTGTTGGGCATAGCTGTTCTTGTTAAGTACAAGCGCGAGATGAGTATGCGCAGTTTGTTGCCGTGTACGTAAAATTTCAGCGCTACTTTGTTGATTCAAGAGTAGCCCAGCAGCTTGTTGGTACAAACTATCAAAGAGCGTTGATTTCCAACTGGTCCAAATTCTAGGGTTAGTGGCTTGAATGTCGGCAATGGTGAGCAAATAAAGAGCGTTGAGCTTTTCTATGTCATCCACAATTGTGATGAATTCATGGAGTATCTCGGGGGCATAGAAATCTTCTTTCTGCGCATAATGGGAAAAGAGGAGGTGCTGCTTGACGAGGAATACAATCAATGAGGTTTCTTGGGGGCTCAATTCGTGATCTTGGCAGAATTGGCGTGCAATTTCGGCGCCACGAATTGCGTGATTTCCGCCTTGACCTTTGCCAATATCATGAAATAAAGCAGCTAAATACAGTAACCAAGAATGATGAAAGTCTTGCATGAGCTGTTGGGCCAGCGGTGACACTCGATTAGCGGCATTGGATTGCCGCATTTGGCTGAGGTAATCAATCACGCGCAGAGTATGCTGATCCACCGTATAGACATGAAAGAGATCATGCTGCATCTGCCCAACAACATTACGAAATGCGGGAATGTAGCGAGGTAATATGTTGAATAAATTCAATAACGACAGACTTTCGTAAACCCGATGGGGTTGCTTGAGTATTTTAAGGAATAGCTTTTTGTGCTGCGGCGTATTGCGGAATCCCTCATCGACCAGTTTGCGTCCATGCCAAAGTGTGCGCATAGTCAATGCATCAAACCCTTGTATTTCTGGAAATCTTTGAAACCATAGTATTCCGCACAGCAGGTTTTCGGGATGCATCGTCAGTTGTGTAGGCCGCACGAGCTTTAGATGTTGGTTGACGATAGAAAAATGAGCATCCAAAGGCACCACTTCGGTAGTTTGTGGGGGTTGAATGATCTCATCTAGGCTTTGCATTAAGGTTGTCCTGAGCTGTGTGACCAGGCGAGCAGCCCAGTAGTAGCGCTGCATGAGCGCTTCACTCGCATGGCGACCATTGTACTGATCGCTAAAGCCATAGACCTGCGCAAGCTGTGGCTGTAAATCAAAACGCAGTGTATCCTCTGCACGATCAGTAAGTAGGTGCAGCTCTATCCTTAATCGCATCAATGCGAGGGTCACACGTTCAATCGCTTTTTTTTCAGCTTCGGTCAGGAGGCCAGATTGAGCAATTTCAGCCCAATCGCGACCCACTCCAGCAGCATGCGCCAGCCAACCCAGTAGTTGCAGATCGCGTAATCCCCCCGGGGACTCCTTGCAGTTAGGCTCTAGGGCATAGGGGGTGTTTTGAAAGGCACGATGCCGTTGCTGCATCTCTTGGCGTTTGAGCCGATAGAAAGCTGCCAAATCCAGTTGTTGCTGATGTTTTTGCCTTAAGGAAAGCCATAGGCTTTTATTGCCCTCTAAGTAACGAGCCTCAAGTAAAGCCGTCTGTAGCGCAATGTCTTGAGTGCAACGCTTGAGGCATTGCTCAAGTGTTTCAACTGAATGAGAAATGGCTAACCCCATATCCCAACAAGCGGCAATTAATTGTTCGAGTTGGTGCTGCTCTTTTAATGATTCGATTGGCGCTGGGACTAAAAATAGAAGATCAACGTCTGAGTGTGGGTAAAGCGCCTGTCTACCATAGCCGCCTAGGGCCAGGCAAGTGGCGCCATCAGGCAGTGGAAATTGCTGAAATAATTGTTTTAGGCAATGGTCTGTATGACGGCTGAGTCTGTGGAGCAGCCTTTGGGGGTTGGGGCGGAGGCGATAGCGGGCAATGGCACTGGCCCGCTGCGCCTGGTATTGATTCCTGATTGAATCGATGGCCCCGTGCATGATTTAACTTTGTAGTGCGGACACAAAGCCTTTAACAAATTTGGGTGGTTGTGGCATGCCAGGAGAAACCGTCAGCACCTCATAACCTGTGTCGGTAACGAGGATGGTGTGCTCCCACTGGGCCGAAAGGCTACGATCTCGAGTGACCACAGTCCATTGATCTGGGAGTGTGCGCAGTTCGCGTCGGCCCGCGTTGATCATGGGTTCAATGGTAAAAATCATGCCAGGCTCAAGAACCATCCCGGTTCCAGGGCGACCATAATGCAACACCTGAGGGTCTTGGTGAAAGGCCTGGCCGATGCCGTGGCCGCAGTACTCGCGCACCACGGAATAGTCATGGCTCTCGGCATGCTGTTGTATGGCGTGCCCGATGTCGCCAAGGGTCGCCCCGGGGCGCACCTGCTCGATGCCTAACCACATACATTCGTAGGTGACATTAGTTAGGCGACGCGCCAAGATAGAAGGCTCGCCCACAAAAAACATGCGACTGGTATCCCCATACCAGCCATCTTTGATCACCGTGACATCCAGATTGATAATGTCACCTTTTTTGAGCTTTTTATCGCTGGGAATGCCGTGACAAATCACATGGTTGACCGATGTGCACACTGCACCAGGAAAAGGAGGGTAGCCAGCCGGGGCATAACCGACTGTCGCGGATTGTACATTGAGTTCATCGGTGATGTACTCCAAGCACAACCGATCTATTTCTGCAGTCGTGACGCCAGGCTTAATAAATTGTTCTAAATAATCAAGGGTTTGGGCTGCTGCTTGGCAAGCGGCGCGCATTTTGTCTAGGTCTTTGGGATCGGTGACGAGTATTTTTTCCATAAACTTGTCTAGTGGGTGTGAAAAATAGTATAATGCTTGATTAGCTTTTTTGGGTTTTTAGCTTGAGTTTTTGGGCGTAGCTTTGAATAAATTTAGATAATTTATTTGGCGCCACATGCTAAAAACTTGAGTGATATAAAAAGCATACCACTATTTTTCTATGAGAAAACCCTTGGGGTTGCTTTTTAAATTATAAAACCTGAGGTTTGCTAATTTTTCATTTCATTTAAAGAAAGGCGCAGGTCATCACCAAAGGGTGTCCGACTTATGGATCCTGATGACTTGTTAGACCGAACCCTTGGAGAATTTATCATGTCTTTAATGCGTAAAATGCTCGCTGCGGGCGTTCACTTTGGTCACCAAACACGTTTTTGGGATCCCAAGATGGCCCCTTATATTTTTGGCCGCCGCAATGGCATTCACATCGTCAACCTCGAAAAAACTGCGGTGATGTTCGTCGAGGCTCAAAAGTACGCGAGCCAGATTGCGGCTGAGGGGGGGACTATCCTGTTTGTAGGTACCAAACGCGCAGCACGCGATATTGTTGCCGAGGAGGCCCAACGCTGCGGTATGCCCTACGTGGATAACCGCTGGTTAGGTGGCATGATGACCAACTTTAAAACGGTTAAAAGCTCAATCAAGCGTCTTAAAGACATGGAAGCCCAGGTCGAAGAGGGTGTGCTTGAGCGCTTGACCAACAAAGAGGGTCTGCTCATGGAGCGTGAGATTGACAAGCTCAACCGTTCGATTGGTGGCATCAAGGACCTCACCAAGTTACCAGATGCGCTGTTTGTTGTTGATGTCGGCTATCACGCAATTGCTGTTGCCGAGGCGCACAAGCTAGGGATCCCTGTCATTGGTGTGGTCGATACCAATAATTCCCCCGAGGGCATCGAGCGTGTGATCCCCGGTAACGATGACTCAGCCAAGGCCATCGCGCTTTATACGCGTGGTATTGCTGACGCTATCCTAGAGGGGCGCAGCCGTGCGCTCAGTGGCTTGGTCGAAGAGCTGCGTGAGGGCGAAGATTTTGTTGAGGTTGATGAGGCTGACGAGGCCGAGGTTGACGCAGCAGAATCCGCTGAGTCCCCAGCAGAGGCAGCAGCACCTGCAGAGGCTGACGCAGATACGACACGCGAAACCGAGTAATCCCACCCCTCATTTCTGACATGCCCCTGACCAAGCTCCCATTTTGGTCGCTGCGGGCGAACGCTGCAGGCCTGCTCAGTGTGCGTTGGCACTAAAAGGCAGGCCTGTCCCAGTCCCCCCTTATCAACTTACCTCGATTCTTCCGGGGTCAAATATCGAATTGGAGAGTATTGTGGCTGAAATTACAGCATCTATGGTTAAAGAGTTGCGCGCAAAAACCGATGCACCCATGATGGAGTGCAAAAAAGCGCTGGTTGAGGCAAATGGTGATATGGCTCAGGCCGAAGAGTTGCTGCGCGTCAAGCTTGGCAGCAAAGCCAGCCAGGCGGCCTCTCGTGTCACTGCCGAGGGTTTGGTGGGTGTTTCTATTAGCGAGGACGGCAAGCAAGGTGCTCTGGTTGAGGTAAACTGCGAGACAGACTTTGTGGCCAAAAACGAAGAGTTCATCAAGTTTGTCGATGATATCGCCAAATTGGTGGCAAAAGAAAATCCCGCCGATCTCGAGGCCCTGGGTGCGCTGCCCTTTGAGGGTAAGACGGTCGAAGAGTTTCGTGCCGAGCTGATTGGTCGTATTGGCGAAAATATCACTATCCGTCGTTTCGAGCGTCTTGAGACAGAGGGCCGTCTTTCCGATTATGTGCACGGCGGTAAAATTGGCGTCATGATTGACCATACCGGCAGCGATGAGGTGGGCCGTGATGTGGCCATGCACGTCGCAGCGATGCGTCCCCAGGCCCTGAGCCGTGATCAACTAGACAATGAGGTCCTCGAGCGCGAGGCACGTTTGGCCGAAGAAAAGGCCAAAGAGTTGGGTCGCCCCGAACACATCATTGAAAAAATTGTCACAGGTAGCGTCGACAAGTTTGTGCAGGAAACGACACTGCTGGGGCAGGCCTTCGTCAAGGATGACAAAAAGAGCGTAGAGCAAATGCTCAAAGAAAATGATGCCAGCGTTAATGCTTACGTCATTTATGTCGTGGGCGAAGGTATTGAGCGCCGCCAAGAGGATTTCGCTGCAGAGGTTGCCGCTGCACAAAAATCTTCCTAATTGGGTGTCCACTCACCTGACTTTCACAAGGTGCCGTTACACGGCACCTTGTGCTGTGTCTTATACTAGTTCCCATAACCATCATCACGAGTTTCTATGCTATGAACAACCCCTTATATGAACGCGTTTTGCTTAAATTGTCGGGAGAGGCGCTGATGGGCGATGACGCATTTGGTATTAACCGTGCCACGATTATGCGCATGACCGAAGAGATCGCTCAAATTGCTAACTTGGGTGTGCAAATTGCCATCGTTATTGGAGGGGGTAATATTTTTAGAGGGATTGCACCAGGTGCTCAAGGAATGGATCGTGCCACGGCAGATTATATGGGGATGATGGCCACCGTCATGAATGCCTTAGCCCTACAAGATGCCTTGAAAAACCAAGGGGTTGATGCCCGCGTGCAATCAGCATTAAATATTGAACAGGTGGTTGAGCCTTATATTCGTCCCAAGGCTTTACGGTATCTCGAAGAAGGCAAAGTGGTTGTATTTGCTGCAGGTACTGGAAACCCTTTTTTTACTACCGATACAGCGGCCGCATTACGCGGCGCAGAGGTGGGCGCTGAAATAGTCTTAAAAGCAACCAAGGTTGATGGCATCTATAGCGCTGATCCAAACAAAGATCCGGGTGCCACGCGCTATCAACGCATCAGTTTTGATGAGGCGATCGTACGGCGCCTAGAAGTCATGGATGCGACGGCTTTTGCGCTGTGCCGTGATCAAAAGTTGCCTATCAAGGTGTTTTCTATTAATAAAGCAGGAGCCTTGGCGAGGGCCGTATGTGGTGAGGACGAAGGTACCTTAGTGCACGTTTAACAATAGGAAAATGATATGAATCACTCTGAGATACAAAAATCCACCGAAGAGCGCATGAAGCGTTCTATCACTGCCTTGTCCAACGGTCTAGCAAAAATACGTACCGGCAGGGCCCATGCTGGTTTGCTAGATCATGTGACAGTGGAATACTATGGATCAGAGGTGCCTGTCAGCCAGGTGGCCAATATTACTGTAGTGGACGCGCGCACGCTTAGCGTCCAAGTTTGGGAAAAGCACATGGCCGAGGTGGTTGATAGAGCCATCCGCGAATCTGACTTAGGGTTGAATCCTGTGTTGGCTGGCGAAACGCTCAGAATTCCATTGCCACCGCTCACAGAAGAACGTCGCCAGGATCTCACTCGCATTGTGCGGGCAGAGGGCGAAGAGGCCAAGGTGGCAATTCGCAATCTGCGTCGCGAGGCCAACGACCAATCCAAGCGACTGTTGCGCGACAAGGCCATTTCCGAAGACGATGATCGTCGCTTCCAAGATGAAATTCAGCGCTTGACAGATAAATACGTTGCCGAGGTAGATGCCTTGGTAGCCAATAAAGAAGAAGAGGTGATGACTATCTAACCTCGCAAAGAGACCATGACGGCAAGCTCAACTTTGTCCATTCCTACTGTAGGCGATGTCCCACGCCATTTGGCCATTATTATGGATGGTAATGGACGCTGGGCGACACGACGTTATTTACCCCGCACGGCTGGCCATGCGCGCGGGGTACAATCCGTGCGCCGTATATTGCGTGCGTGTGGTGAGGCAGGCGTACAATATCTGACTTTATTTGCCTTTAGTTCAGAAAACTGGCGCCGGCCCCAAGATGAGGTCTCGCTGCTGATGCGTTTATTTGTACAGACGCTGGAAAAAGAAGTCGATAAACTTGTCACGCAAGGTATTCGATTACGTATTGTGGGCGATGTGTCTGCTTTCGAGCCGACTTTGCAAAGCCTGATCGCAGAGGCGGAAAAGAAAACGGCACATAATGACCGTTTGCATCTCACCATAGCTGCTAATTATGGCGGCCGCTGGGACATCCTGCAGGCTACACGCCGGTTATTGGCCAAACGCCCCGAACTTATTAAGCAACCACAAGAATTCTCCGAGGATCTGTTGACTCCTCACTTGTCGATGTCCTTTGCGCCTGAGCCCGATTTGTTTATACGTACCGGCGGCGAGCAAAGGATCTCTAATTTTTTAATTTGGCAATTGGCCTATACCGAATTGTATTTCACGGAAACCTTTTGGCCGGATTTTGACGCCAAGCACTTGGCCAAGGCTTTTGAATGGTACCGATCACGCGAGCGTCGTTTTGGCCGTACCAGTGCTCAAACGGTCGCTGCACAAACTGATTCAATTTAAATATGCTCAAACAGCGGGTAATCACAGCAGTTGTTTTACTGGTCATTTTGGTGGGCGCGATGCTCAGTGGCTATCAGTGGCCCTTTGGCCTGTTGCTCAGCCTAATAACAGCTGCAGCACTTTGGGAGTGGCTGCGATTGAGCATGGCTAACCGCTTTCACTTTTTGGCCGCTCCTATAGCCGTCGTGGCGTTTCTGTACTTTGTTTACGTGATATTTAGACACGAACAATATCTATTTGTATCGGGTGCAACAGCACCTGACGCCTGGACATTACCCCTTATGCTTTTAAGCCCAGTTGTTTTGGCTTATTGGTTATTTGGTGCTGGTTTTTTGCTGCTGATGGGTTTTAGACGCCATAAAACGCATACCGTTACGCTGAGCATCTTTGGCATCGCGACATTAGGGGTCGCTTGGTTGGCCTTGTTGGATATGTGGTATGTGCACGGCGCTTGGTATCTGTTGTCCATGTTAGCAGTGGTTTGGTTTACTGATACTTTTGCCTATTTTGTGGGCCGTCGTTGGGGTCAGCGGCGTTTGGCTCGGCGTATTAGCCCTGGCAAAACCTGGGCAGGATTTTGGGGGGGTATGGCAGGGGCCGTTTTATGGGTGCTGTTCAGCGCTCAGTTCGCTGGTTCTTTTGGCGCGGAAATGGTCGCTCATTGGTCTTGGTTAGGGGCAGTGCTTTTTACAATGCTGCTTTCCTTTATGTCGGTTGTCGGCGATTTATTTGAGTCCTTACTCAAACGCCGTGCACGCGTCAAAGATTCTAGCGGGTTATTACCTGGCCACGGCGGAGTGTTAGACCGAATTGATGCTTTAATTCCTGTCGCACCTCTAGCTGCTTTTATTGCTGGGCCCTGGTTTGATGCCCTGTTTGTTGCGTAATTCACTGGTGTGTTTATATGGAAACCCAGCAGGTATGTATTTTAGGTGCTACGGGTTCAATCGGGCGTAGCACCCTTGATGTAATTGCCATGCACCCAGACCGTTTTGAGGTGTATGCACTTACGGCTTTTAACAATATCGATACGCTGGTGCGTTTAGCATGGGAAAGCCGTGCCCAAGTGGTGGTTGTCCCGGATCAAGTCGCCCTGCGCCGTTTTACGACGTTGTGGCCTGCTGGACGCTCGTTGCCAGAGATTAGGCTGGGTCAACAAGGCCTATGTGAAACTGCTGCGGATCCAGCGGTCGATACAGTGATGGCGGCAATAGTCGGTGCAGCGTGCTTGCCTTCTGTGATTTCAGCAGCGCGCGCGGGGAAAAGAATATTACTCGCCAATAAAGAAGCATTGGTTGCCGCCGGGGCAGTTTTTCTCGATGCGGTCCGCAGTGGGGGAGCCCAGTTATTGCCCATTGATAGCGAACATAATGCGATTTATCAGTGCATGCCGGCAGAATTATTAGGGCAGGTGGCAGAGGCCCCACATCCCGCCGTGAAAAAACTCATCTTGACTGCGTCTGGTGGGCCCTTTCGCGCCATGCCATTACAACAGTTGTCCAGCGTTACACCAGAGCAAGCCTGTATGCATCCTAATTGGGTGATGGGCAAAAAGATTTCAGTCGATTCTGCGACCATGGCCAATAAGGGTTTAGAGGTGATCGAAGCGCATTGGTTATTTTCGATGCCCGTTGAGCAAATATCAGTCGTCATCCATCCTCAGAGCGTGGTGCACTCTATGGTGGAGTATGTGGACGGTTCGGTGCTGTCGCAAATGGCGGCCCCCGATATGCGTGTGCCCATCGCCTATGGGCTAGGATTTCCAGAGCGTATCCATAGCGGGAGTGCGCATTTGGATTTAGCCGCACAAAATGCCTTAGAGTTTGAAACCCCTTGTTTTGAGCGTTTTCCTGCCTTGAGGCTGGCTTTTGAAGCGTTAGGCACCTCGCAAGAGGCTTGTGTGGCTCTAAACGCTGCCAATGAGGTGGCCGTAGAGCAATTTTTACACGGCAAATTAAACTACATCGATATTGCCCAAGTAGTAGAGAGAACAATAGATCGGGTGGTGGGCGAATCATTTGAGCCCCTAAGCACTCTTGATGCCGTGCTCGCTTTAGACGATCATGCGCGCAAATTAGCGCAGCAATTTTGTTCACATCCATAATCCTCGCTGTCTCTGGTGACTAAATTATGCTCTTGACCATCGTTGCCTTTGCCTTTGCGATTGGCTTGCTTGTGATTATTCATGAGCTTGGGCATTACTGGGTTGCGCGTTACTGTGGCGTTCATGTGGAACGTTTTTCATTTGGATTTGGTAAGGTTCTGGCCAGATATACTGATAGTCGTGGTTGTGAATGGGCTTTTTCTGTCATCCCATTGGGAGGGTATGTGATGATGCGTAGCCATGCCCCCGAGACGGCCAGTACGGAATATAAAAATACGACCATTCAAAGCAAAACAGTTTGGCAGCGCATCGCCATCACGGCAGCGGGACCTGTTGCCAATTTAATCTTGGCTGTTATTTTATATGCGGTCATTGCTTGGATAGGCACGGTAGAGCCGGTGGCTATTTTGGCTCAGCCTAAAGCCGATACACCGGCCGCAACTGCAGGTTTTCAGGCGCATGATAGGGTGCAATCTGTCGATGAAAAACCACTTTCTACTTGGTCGGATTTTCGTTGGACAATGCTCGATAAGGTGCATAAAACTGCCCCTGTAGAGATTACTGTCACAAGCCAGGATGGCAGTGTTCAAACTCGGGTTTTAAATAATCCTCATGTCCGATTTGACAGGGGAGGCGAAATTGATCCTCTTGAAGAGCTTGGCTTTAGTCTGTTCATGCCTAGACCTAGCATTCAACAAGTGATTGCAGGGCAAACTGCAGAGCAAGCCGGTTTATTAAAGGGGGATGAAATCGTTGCTATTGATGGGCAAGCGATAGAAAGTGTAAGTGATTTTCTCGAATGGGTGCGCGCCCATCCTGATACTGTTGCTAATTTTGAAATTATCCGCCAGGGTCGTCATCAGCAATTAACCGTTCCAATAGCGGCAGTAGAAGAAGGAGGGCAGTTGATTGGGCGCGTAGGGGCAATGATCGGTGCCCAGCCACAAGTTGAAACCTCGCACGCTGGTCTCTGGACGGGGCTTACGACCGGGGTGGATCGCACTGCAAACACCTTTTGGTTCTCATTAAAGATGCTCGGCAGAATGGTCACCGGCCAGGTTTCCGTAAAAACAATCAGTGGTCCCGTAACAATTGCTGACTATGCGGGACAAACTGCGCGAGTGGGTTTAGAGGCTTATATACAGTTTTTGGCCCTGATTAGTGTTAGTATTGGTTTGTTAAATTTGCTGCCAATCCCTATGTTAGATGGCGGCCATTTATTGTATTATGCCATCGAGGCGGTGCGCGGTAGACCGCTGTCCGAAAAATGGCAAGATATTGGCCAGCGAATTGGCCTCGCAATTTTGGCTGCACTTATGGTGCTTGCCTTTACTAATGATTTTACTCGTGTACTGCAGTAAAAAGCTCTGAGTATGTTTTATTTTGGCCCATTTATTATGTATGGCTCAGTTCGAGGAAGCATAGAATGTCGTTGAAAGTTAAATTACAAACAATAGCACGCACATTATCCCGGCTTATCCTGAGTAGTTTCTTGTTAATGCCGGCTTTGGCATTGGCGTTTACACCTTTTGTCATTCGCGACATTCAAGTCCAAGGATTGCAGCGATTGGACCCCGGGGCCGTATTTGGATACTTACCGGTAGGTGTGGGTGATGAGTTCACCGAAGAGCATGCCAGCGAGACCATACAGCGATTGTATTCAAGTGGCTTTTTCAATGACGTCAGCATCGATGTCGCAGACGATGTCCTCGTCGTCGCCGTACAAGAGCGGCCCACCATCGCATCTATCAGTTTCACTGGGATGCGCGAATTCGACCCTAAAGCGATTACCAAAGCGTTGGCTCAGGTCGGTTTTTCAGAGGGACGAATCTTTGACCGTTCAATGCTCGAGCGCGCTGAATTCGAGTTAAAGCAGCAGTACCTATCTAAGGGTAAATATGCCGTTGAGGTTGAGCCCGTCATAACCCCTTTGCCACGCAATAGAGTGGGCGTTAGTTTTGATATTTTCGAAGGCGATTTAGCAAAAATTAAAGAAATTAACATTGTCGGCAACGAGGATATTTCTACTAGTGACTTGCTTGCCGAAATGGAGTTGACGACCTCAGGGGTCATGACTTGGTACACCGGTACCGATAAATACTCGCGGGAAAAACTTGAGGGTGATATTGAGCGTATTCGTTCCTATTACCTCAATCGCGGCTATTTAGAATTTCATGCAGAGCCTCCGCAGGTCACTATATCGCCCGATCGCAAAGAGATTTTTATCACCCTGACTATTGACGAGGGCCAGCCCTACGAAGTTAATCAGGTCCAATTGGCAGGTGATTTATTAGGCTTGGACGAGCAAATGCAAGAGTTGGTCACAGTGAAAGAGGGCGATACCTTTTCAGCAGAGCAGACCAATGAAACGGTACAAGCACTCACGGATTACCTGGGCAGCCTAGGTTATGGCTTTGCCAACGTTAATCCACAGCCAATCATGGATCGTGATGAGCAAAAAACAGATCTCACCTTCTACGTTGACCCTGGTCGCCGTGTCTATGTACGGCGCATCGAGATCGGCGGTAATGTTCGTACTCGTGACGAAGTGATACGTCGTGAAATGCGTCAACAAGAGGCCGCTTGGTACGATGAAGGTAATATTAACCTTTCTCGTGATCGCATCGATCGCTTGGGATATTTTTCTGAGGTGGATGTCCATGCTGAGCCCGTTCCAGGATCGCCAGACCAAGTGGACTTGGTGGTCGATGTCAAAGAGCGCCCGACAGGGATGGTTAATCTGGGTATTGGTTATGGCACCACTGACAAAGTAATGCTTTCTGCAGGGATTAGCCAAGACAACATCTTTGGTAGCGGTAATAGCCTTTCCTTAGAGCTAAACACCAGTAAAATTCACCGTACGGCGGTGCTGGCGCATACTGATCCTTATTGGACGAAAGACGGGGTGAGCAAGACCACCTCTTTATACTATCGTCGGACCAAGCCCTATGACTACCGCTGGTCCGAAGGGGATTTCCAGGTCACCTCTATTGGCTTAGGCCTGAACTTTGGTGTACCGATTACTGAAAATGACACAATTTTTGTGGGCGGTAGTTTTGAGCGTAATGGTTTAGATAAACTGCATCCACGATATACGCCCGAGACATACCAGCAGTTCGTAGATGAATATGGGAAATATTCTAATGCCTTTATCTTTAACCTAGGGTGGGATAAAGACACCCGTGATAGTGCGCTCGCCCCGACAAGAGGTAGCTTTACCAGTGTTTCTGCTGATTTCTCAGTACTCGATTTAAAGTATTATATGTTGACTGCTGAGCACCAACACTATCTGCCTATCGGCCGTAGCATGACCTTGGCGCTAAATGGGTTGATAGATTACGGGCGGTCATACGGTAGCGACAAGCCTTTCCCCATCATCAAAACCGTGTATGGTGGCGGGATTGGTACTGTACGCGGGTACGAAGGTGGGTCATTAGGCCCTCGTGATCCACGAACAAATGACTTTTTGGGGGGTTCACGTCGCATCGTGGGTAATGTACAGTTATACCTACCGTTTCCGGGGGCAAGCCGGGATCGCACCTTGCGGTGGTTTGTTTTTGCTGATGCCGGGCGCGTTGACAACACACAGTCGCCGACGTGTTACAAAGGCGCAGCACCGCACCGTGCCGATGACCCGTGTGGCTGGAAATACTCAGCAGGTGTAGGCCTGTCGTGGGATTCCCCACTGGGCCCCTTGCAGCTATCGTACGGTCGTGCCTTAAATGCCAAACGTGGCGATGAAAAACAGGCATTCCAGTTCCAAATCGGTACTGCATTCTAAGTCAACTTAATGACAGGTTTTTTTGCAGCGTTTATAGCAAGGTAGATTTACATGACATCTAAAATAGCTTCTCAGTTTTCCGCTCTCGCACAGGCAACAGTACGTGGCAATCGTGCGCTTGTTTTTGCCGCTTTATTAGGGGCCTCCAGTTTGGTGGCTACTCCTGTAGCACAGGCACAAACTAAAATCGGTTATGTGAATGTTGAGCGCATCTTGCATAGCTCGAACACAGCCAAGTCGGCGCAGTCTAAAATCGAGTCCGAATTCCGCAAGCGCAATGACGAGCTCGAGCGCATGGCGAACAACTTGCGTGCTGAAATTCAAAAATATGACAAAGATGCACCTGCGTTATCCGATAGCGAACGGGTCCGCCGCCAGCGCCAGCTAGAAGACCTAGAGTCTGATTTGCAGCGCAAAGAGCGTGAGTTCCAAGAGGATGTTAATCTGCGTCGCAATGAGCTGTTTTCAGACATCATTGACAAGGCCGACAGCGCAATTCAACGTATTGCCGAGTCACAAGGCTATGATCTGATTATTACTGATGCCGTTACTGTTAGCCCGCAGGTGGACCTCACCGATGAGGTGCTAGAGGCAATTGGCGGGTAGTTGATCATGCCCGTTCTACTTGCACCTGAGTCAGCGCCCACACTACTAGAGCTGCTTAATGAGCTCAAAAAAAATAGTGGCCTTGATTGGGTTGTGCCAGAGACACGTACTAATTCTGAGTACGATAACGTGCGCATACGTGGCATTGGTTCTTTGCAACATGCCCAAGAATATGAGCTTAGTTTCCTGGCCAACCCAAAACTACAGGATCAGCTTCACGAGACTCGGGCTGCAGCGGTTTTTTTGCGCGCAGAGGATCTTAAGGCTTTAAAACAAGCAGGCATTCAATATTCATTCCTGCCTATTCTCTGTGAGTCGCCTTATTTTGCCTATGCGCTGCTTGCTCAGTGGTTTGAGCAGTTTAGACTCAGGCAGTTGCCTAAGGCACATCACCCCAGTGCTCATATCCACCCCTCTGCAGAGATTGGCCAAGGGGTGCATATAGGGCCGCACGTCGTGATTGAAGCCAATGCACGCATTGGCAACGGCTCACGTATCGAGGCCAATGTCTATGTAGGGGCTGGGGTAATCATAGGTGCAGACTGCCATATACACCCAAATGTGGTGCTCTATCACGAGACCACAATAGGGGATCGCTGTATTATTCATGGCGGCGCTGTGCTTGGCGCAGATGGTTTTGGTTTTGCCCCACACCCCCAGCACACTGGTCAATGGGCTAAAATTGCCCAGTTGGGGCAGGTAGTTGTTGGTAATGATGTCGAGATTGGCGCTAACACAACCATTGATAGGGGTGCTTTGGACGCTACCCAGATAGGTGATGGCGTTAAATTAGACAATCAGATTATGGTTGGCCACAACGTCACCATTGGTGAGCATACCGCCATCGCTGCATGCGTAGGCATTGCGGGTTCGACCCAAATAGGCGCACGATGCATTATCGGTGGGGCAGCAATGATTTCGGGGCACCTAATCATTGCTGATGATGTTCAAGTGTCGGGGGGGACTGCGATTACCTCCTCAGTGACTGATGCAGGTCGCATGACTGGCGTCTATCCATACCAAGAACATCGGCAGTGGCAACGTAATGCCGCCGTTATTTCCCAATTATCCACGTTGCGAAAGCGGATTCGCGATTTAGAGCGCGCACTCCAAGATTTAGCAACAGAGACAAAAAAATAAATCAGGATTCGTATTATGGAGCTTAATATTCAGCAGATCATGGAGCGTTTGCCGCACCGCTACCCGATGCTGCTTATCGATCGTGTGATTGAGATGGTCCCAGGAGAGCGTGTGGTGGCAATCAAAAATGTCACCTATAACGAACCATTTTTTGTTGGCCATTTCCCCCACCATCCCGTCATGCCGGGCGTGCTGATTGTCGAGGCAATGGCGCAGGCAGCTGCAGTGTTTTCTTTTGAAGATGATGAAGAGGTTAACCCTGCGAGTCAAAAAATTGCCTACTATTTGGTAGGGGTTGACGGGGCTCGCTTTCGTAAGCCCGTTGTGCCAGGGGATCAGCTCCGTATAGAGGTTGATGCCGAGCGTATTAGCCGCTCCATGTGCAAGTACGCAGCACGAGCACTGGTAGATGGTCAGGTAGTTGCCCAAGCAAAAATTATGTGCGCCATTCGTGTCATAGAAGAGTAGTCTGCATGAGTTCTATCCATAAAACTGCACTCGTATCACCAACGGCCGAATTACACCCCACGGTATCGGTCGGGCCTTATAGCATTATTGGTGATCATGTGCGCATCGATGAGGGCACACGGGTTGGCCCCCACTGTGTGATCGACGGGCACACCACTATAGGCAAAAATAATGAGTTTTATCGATTTAGTTCTATAGGTGGCATTCCACAAGATAAAAAATATGCAGGCGAACCCACCCGTTTAGAAATCGGCGATGGCAACACTATTCGCGAGTATGTGACTATCAATACTGGTACTGTTCAGGATGTCGGTGTAACACGTATTGGTGATGACAATTGGATTATGGCTTATGTGCACATTGCGCACGATTGTCAGATTGGTAGCCACACCATTATCGCTAATAGCGTGCAATTGGCAGGTCATATTCACGTCGGTGATTGGGCCGTCCTAGGGGGCTTAACCGCAGTTCATCAGTTTGTTCAAATTGGCGAGCATGCAATGGTCGGTGGTACCAGCTCGGTACGCCAGGACATTCCCCCCTACGTCATTGGTGCGGGCGATCCCTTTCGCCCCATTGGCATTAATAGCGAGGGCCTAAAACGCCGAGATTACAGCGCAGAAGCCATCACCCAGCTAAAGCAGGCCTATCGCTTGCTTTATCGACGTAAATTGACGACGGAACAAGCCGTAGCAGAAATACAAGGGCTGACCTCAGACTGCGACCAGGCCAATCAGGTGTTGCAGCATTTCGCACAATTTGTGCAAAGCTCTAAAAGAGGCTTTGCGCGACCATGACACAAATAGCGATGGTCGCCGGAGAGCCTTCGGGTGATTTGTTGGCCGCGCGTGTATTGCGAGGTATTCAAGCGCAACTTCCTGACTGCCGATTCACCGGCATTGGCGGCCCTGAGCTGCATAAAGCGGGGCAAACACAATGGCATGATATGGATGCGCTGAGTGTTTTTGGTTATGTAGACGCCTTAAAACAGCTACCGCGTTTATTGCATATTTATCAAAATACTAAAAAGCGCTGCCTCCGTACCCGTCCTGATGTTTATGTGGGCATTGATGCCCCGGATTTTAATTTGCGCATGGAAAAGGCTTTAAAGCCGGCTGGCATACCGACGGTACAATTTGTTAGCCCATCTATATGGGCTTGGCGCTATGAGCGTATACATCGCATCCGCGAGTCGGTATCTCATATGCTTGTTCTATTTCCCTTTGAAGTGCCCATCTACGAAAAAGAGGGCATACCGGTCACTTTTGTGGGCCATCCATTAGCCAAAGAAATCCCTTTAGAGCCCAGTACATTAGAGGCGCGATCACAGTTGGGCCTGTGTGCAGATCAACCTGTGCTGACCATATTACCCGGGAGCCGAGCATCCGAGATTAAATGGTTAGCCCCCTTATTTTTTCAGGTGGCTCAGCGCTTGCAGCAACAGCATCCTGACTTGCAACTGCTGATCCCCGCTGTCAATCCTCAGCGGGCACAAGAAATAAAAGCCACTTTGTCAGATTATCCATTGCAGCATGTCCATGTCATCTCGGCCGCGCCAAAAGCTAAGAGCACTTCAGATTTAGATACCGCAGTTTCAGACCAACCCCTTTCATGGCAGTGCATGCAAGCCGCTGATGCCTTGCTATTAGCCAGCGGTACAGCAGCTTTAGAAGGGATGATGTTTAAAAAACCAATGGTGATTTCTTATGTGCTTTCACCTTTAATGCGTAAAATAATGGCTTGGCAATCAGGGCAAGAACGCCCATACACAGAGTGGGTAGGGCTACCTAATATCTTGGCTAATAAAGAAATAGCCCCCGAGTTTTTACAAGAAGACGCCACTGTCGATAACATTTGGCCTGCTGTTAACAAAGCCTTGTTTGATGATTCTTATCGGCAGTGGGTAGGGCATGAGTCTTTATTGCTGCACCAAGAGTTGCGTCAAGATACTGCAACCTTAGCGGCAGACGTTATTATTAAAAGCATCTGAGTTTATGCCTTTATTCCAATCAGTTATTGAGTATGTAGCGGGCGTAGATGAGGCGGGCAGAGGGCCGTTGGCAGGGCCTGTGTTTGCCGCTGCGGTGATTTTAGACCCTGCAAAACCTATTGAAGGGTTAATGGACTCTAAAAAATTAAGCTCCAAAAAAAGAGAAGCACTAGCCAATGAAATTCGTGCTCACGCCCTAGCGTGGTGCGTGGCTCATGCTTCAACAGCAGAAATAGACCGTATCAATATCCTCCAAGCAACCTTATTGGCGATGCGTCGCGCTGTACATGGGTTAGCGTTAAGGCCAGACCAAGTGATTATTGACGGCCGTAGTATTCCACAGGGGCTTGGCGTGGATGCAATCGCCGCAGTGAAAGCAGATCAACAGTATGCTTCAGTATCAGCTGCTTCAATATTAGCTAAAACAAGCCGCGATGAGTGGTGCATGGCTTTGGATAAAGAATATCCCGATTATGGATTTGCTCAACATAAAGGATATGGCACGGCTTTACATATGCAACGTTTAGCAGAGTTTGGCCCATGCGCTGAGCACCGCCGCAGTTTTGCACCCATACAGCGCTTACTGCAAAGACAGGATGAGGTTTGAGCGGTGATATCTATTAGTTCTCGGCAAAACCGTCATTACAAACGATGGTTACGTGTGGCTCGGGCTGCTGGGGGGGCACGCAGCGATGCTGTTTTATTAGAGGGTATCCATCTCTGCTCGGCATGGTTACAGCACTATGGGGCGCCTGAGGCGATCTTGCTAGACGAAACCCAGCTGAGTCAGCATGCCCTGCAAGAGTTTATGAGCTCTTTTGAGGATGATGCCCCGATCTATGCATTGAGCCGCCAACTATTCCAAGGGCTAAGTGATGTCGTGACCACTCAGGGGGTGATGTTTTTGGTCGCCCGCCCAAAGGCGCAGCCAATGGCCTCAATCAACCGTACTTGCGTGCTTTTAGATCGCATACAAGACCCGGGTAATTTAGGCACCATCTTGCGTACGATCGCGGCGCTAGATATCAATGAGGTGTACCTCACCCCCGGTACGGTTAATGCATGGTCGCCCAAGGTGCTAAGAAGTGCGCAAGGCGCCCATTTTTTAACAACCATTTACGAGCAAGTTGAGTTCTCAAAATGGCTGGCTAATTTGCAAATACCCTTGGCCATTACTTTGCTAAATGAGCAGTCACGTTCTTTATATGATGCTGATTTACAAGGCCCCATCGCTTGGGCCTTTGGCAATGAGAGTCAGGGGATTAATCCGCGTTGGAATGAGGCAGCCACCCATCAGTTAATTATTCCCCATGCGCAACAAATTGAGTCGCTCAATGTCTCAGTGGCGGCTGCCGTGTGTTTGTTCGAGCATCAACGTCAAAATCAGCAAAACGCTAATTTAGATGCTAGTAGCTGCGCCGATTCAAACCCACCTCGTTGAGTATTTTGGTCGATATTTCTTCGATGGAACGATTTGTAGTGGACAACCAAGGGATACCTTCGATACGCATCAGGCGTTCTGCCTCTGTAATTTCATATATGCTTTGCTCTAACGAAGCATACGTGCTGTTGGGACGGCGTTCATTGCGTACCTCAGCCAAACGCTCAGGATGGATAGACAGGCCAAATAGCTTTTTTCTATACGGAGCCAAAGTCGATGGCAGGGTGCCGCGCTCGAAATCCTCGGGAATAAGTGGGAAATTAGCCACTTTGACAGCGTATTGCATGGCGAGATACAGGCTTGTAGGGGTTTTACCACAGCGTGAAACCCCCACTAATATGACATCGGCCTGGTCTAAGCCGCTCACGAATTGGCCATCATCGTGGGCCAAGCTGAAATTAATCGCGTCAATACGTGCGTTATATTGCTCAGAGGTCACATTGCTATGTGAACGGCCCACAGAACGACTGGATTTCACCCCAAGCGCGCGCTCGATATGGCGCACAAATGCACCAAAGAGGTCAAAGAAATTACACTCAGCGGCGCCAATGATCCGAGCAATACGCGGATCCACCAGAGTGCTGAAAACTAGGGGTTTGCTACCGCTTTCTTGGGCACAGGCAGAGATCCTTTCGGCGACCTCTTGGGCTTTTTCAACGGTATCCACAAAGGGGATGCGCACTGCATTGAATTGAAATTGTTGAAATTGTGATAAAACAGAGTGGCTAAAAGTTTCCGCAGTGATTCCCGTGCTATCCGAGATAACAAAGACAGTGCGTTCAGTAAGTGGATCGCTCATAGGTGGTGGTATTACATTAGAGGAGAAAACGGTACAATCTAAAAAGATTAACAGCGCCTTAGAATTGCCGCAAGGCTTGTTTGCTTAGTGTAGGGCAAATGGCTGACTTTGCATTAAGCAAACTTGCTTTCTTAACTTCTAAAGGTGTCTTTATGTCTTATGTAATTCCCTTCGAAGAGTTGCGCATGACAGACGTCGAGATAGTAGGCGGTAAAAACGCCTCGCTTGGCGAAATGATCAGCCAATTGTCTGATGCTGGCGTGCGTGTTCCGGGTGGGTTTGCAACTACAGCCGAGGCTTTTCAGGATTTCTTGGCGACAGATAATCTAGGCGAGCGTATTTCCGAACGTTTGCGCACCCTGGATTATGACGATGTGCGTGCACTCACCGCAGCGGGGACAGAAATTCGTCAATGGATTATTGACACGCCTTTCCCTGCCAAGCTCGAGGAAGAAATCCGTACGGCCTTTGCGGCCCTGGATGCCGATGGGCAGGGTTCTTTTGCAGTGCGCTCGTCTGCTACCGCAGAAGATCTGCCGGACGCTTCTTTTGCTGGCCAGCAAGAGAGTTATTTAAACGTCGTGGGCATTGATGATGTTTTAGAGAAAATTCACTGGGTTTTTGCCTCTTTGTACAACGACCGCGCGATTTCATACCGTGTCCACAAAGGATTTGAACACAGTGAGGTTGCTATCTCGGCAGGTATTCAGCGCATGGTCCGTTCGGATAAGGGCAGTGCAGGGGTTATGTTTACCATCGATACCGAATCCGGTTTTGACCAAGTGGTGTTCATTACCTCCTCCTACGGCTTGGGTGAGACCGTGGTCCAAGGCTCAGTAAATCCAGATGAGTTTTATGTGTTTAAGCCCGCTTTAGAGGCGGGGCATTTCCCCATTATCAGCCGTCGCATTGGCTCTAAACTGATCAAAATGGAGTTTAATCCTGATCCAGATGCCGACGAGGCCGTGCAGACGGTAGATGTACCAGTGTCCGAGCGTAATCGTTATTCTTTGAGCGATAGCGAGGTCATCGAGCTGGCAAATTATGCTGCTATTATTGAAAAGCACTATCAACGCCCGATGGATATTGAGTGGGGCCGCGATGGGGTGGATGGCAAGCTCTACATATTACAGGCGCGCCCCGAGACTGTGATGTCACAGAAAAAGGCCAACGACGTTCAAGAGCGTTATCGTCTCAAGGCGACTGGTGAGATTCTCGTGACCGGGCGTGCGATTGGACAAAAAATTGGCTCCGGTAATGTCCGCATTGTTGGGGATGCCAGTGAAATGCACTTGGTACAGGCTGGGGATATTTTGGTCACCGATATGACTGACCCCAACTGGGAGCCCGTCATGAAAATGGCCGGTGCAATCGTAACCAACCGCGGCGGCCGTACGTGTCACGCGGCAATCATAGCCCGAGAGCTGGGTATTCCTGCGGTGGTTGGATGCGGCAACGCAACCGATGTACTCGAAAATGGCCAAGAGGTCACCGTCTCATGTGCCGAAGGGGACGAAGGGCGTATTTATGACGGCTTGCTCGAGACCGAAATCGAGGAGGTGAGCTGGGGCGAAATGCCGGACATTGGGCTTAATGTAATGATGAATGTGGGTAATCCTCAGTTGGCCTTCGATTTTTGCCAAATACCCAATAAAGGCGTTGGTCTGGCACGCTTAGAGTTCATTGTTAACAATAACATCGCGGTTCATCCTAAGGCCGTGCTTGATTATCCCAACGTCGATGCCGATCTGAAAAAGGCGGTTGAGTCTGCTGCGCGTGGTTACGCCAGCCCGCGTGCCTTTTTTGTTGAAAAACTCGCTGAGGGGGTCGCGACCCTAGGGGCCGCCTTTTATCCTAAGCCGGTGATTGTGCGTTTATCGGATTTTAAATCAAATGAATACCGCAAGTTAATTGGCGGCTCGCGTTATGAGCCTGATGAAGAAAACCCCATGCTAGGCTTCCGAGGCGCAGCTCGTTATTTAGCAGATGAGTTTGCCGAGTGTTTCCGTATGGAATGCGAGGCGATCCGTAAAGTACGCGATGAAATGGGGCTCACCAATGTTGAAATCATGGTTCCCTTTGTGCGTACTCTGTCACAGGCTGAGCGTGTTATCGAATTACTAGCGGACAATGGCCTAGAGCGCGGTAAGAATGGCCTGCGCATTGTCATGATGTGCGAGGTTCCTTCAAATGCCATTTTAGCCAAAGAGTACCTACAGTATTTTGATGGGTTTTCTATTGGCTCCAATGACCTGACGCAACTGACTTTAGGACTGGATCGGGATTCCGGCCTAGAGCTCCTAGCCGAGGACTTTGACGAGCGCGACGAAGCGGTCAAGGTGCTCTTAGGTCAGGCAATATCCGCATGCAATGAAGCAGGAAAATATGTGGGTATTTGCGGTCAAGGCCCCAGTGACCATCCTGATTTAGCTGAATGGTTACGTGATCAAGGGATTCAGTCATTGTCACTCAACCCTGACACGGTCATTGATACCTGGCAGCGACTGGCCAAAGAAACTGCCTAATTCATTAGACGAGGCTTTTATTATTTAGCAGCGAGCCTCCCTAGCTTTGCTAGGGAGGCCGCTGATTTTTATGGGCCAATATGATTTAATGTCTAAGATCAATTGGGGTACAGCTGTCATTAGCGTACGACATTGCGCATGATGCGCTGTTGTTCGCGCTGCCAATCACGATCACGCTGTGTGCGACGTTTATCGTGCTGTTTTTTACCTTTGCCTAGGCCGACATCCATTTTAATGCGACCCCGACGGTAGTGTAGATTGATGGGCACCAGTGTATAGCCACGCTGTTCAACTTGCCCAATTAATTTATTAATCTCATGGCGATGCATTAATAGTTTGCGTGATCGAGTAGGGTCTGGCTTAATATGGGTGGATGTTGTGGATAGGGGGCTGATATGCATACCAATTACCCACAGTTCACCGTCTCTCACGATGACATAGCTTTCAGCCAGCTGCACGCGGCCAGCGCGTATGGCTTTGACCTCCCAGCCCTCGAGTACGAGACCTGCCTCGGCGATCTCCTCGATGAAATACTCATGACGTGCTCTTCGGTTGTGAACAATGCTCATTGACAGTCGTCTAACTCAAAGTTGTTAAATTAAAAATTTATTTTATCTACTATATATTTATCGATGCCTACAGTAAAACGTTCCGTTATTGTTCCATACACTCCTGAACAGATGTTTGATTTGGTTTCTGATGTTGCTCGCTACCCAGAGTTTATGCCTTGGTGTGGCGGTGCTGATGTCATGGAGCAAGATGAGTCAGGCATGACTGCATCGATAATGATAAAAATTGCTCGCATTAGCCAAAACTTTACCACGAAAAATACACATGATTACCCAAACCGCATTCAGCTGGAACTGGTGGATGGGCCATTTTCTAGCCTCACCGGGGATTGGTCCTTTACGGCCTTGGGCGAGGATGGTTGCAAAATCGACTTTGTGATGCAGTATGAATTTTCCAGTCGCGCCTTAGAAATGGTGATAGGGCCTATTTTTAATCGTATAGCGACCAGTTTTATTGACTCATTTACGCAGCGCGCCAACGAATTGTACGAATAATAACACTGCATAGACAGGGCTGCTATTCGATTGATGGTCATTTTTAGGTTGTTTCATAGAATAAGGCTAATTTTATGATTAAGGTAGAGGTTATTTTCGCGCCTCATGCTGAGCAGCTTTGGAGAAAAAAAATCAATTTGCCACGTGGGGCAACCTTAGAACATGCTTTAGTTCATAGCGGGTTTTACCAGGCACATGCTCAACAATGGCACGAGGCACCTTGTGGGGTGTTTGGAGTGCAGCGAGACAGAGATTATCGCCTAAATGATGGTGATCAAATCGAGGTGTATCGGCCGCTAGTGTTCGATCCGATGGAATCTCGTCGACGTCGTGCGGCACATCGTGCCCGTCAGCGTGAGGAGTCAAGAAAAAAATAAACTCATCAATCAATAATAAAGGAAAGTGGAGATGACACAGACAATTCAAATCGAAACATTGCCAACGGCCCAAGGGGACCAATCAGTAGGGGTGTTGACCCTTAACCGGCCCAATAATCTGAATAGCATTGATTTGCCAATGGTACGTGTGATGCTCGAGCAGCTGCGTGCATGGCAGGCAGATAGCAATATTGTGGCTGTGGTGCTTCGGGGTGCGACCCCCAAGGCCTTTTCAGCAGGCGGAGATTTACACGCCCTCTACCAAAGCATGCTGGAGCATGGCCAGGATCAAAGCCCTTGGACAAATGATTATGGCCGAGATTTCTTTGCCCAAGAATACCAATTGGATCATCTGATTCATACTTATAAAAAGCCAATGATTGCGTTGGGCTTTGGGGTATTAATGGGCGGTGGCATTGGTGTCTTTACCGGTGCCAGTCACCGCGTGGTAGCGCCCAAAACGCGTTATGCCATGCCAGAGATTGCAATTGGATTATTCCCCGATGTGGCGGGCTCGTGGTTGCTCGCTCGCTTACCTGCGGGCATCGCACATACTTTAGTGATGACCGGTGCGCATATCAACGGGGCAGATGCTTACTATTTGGGTTTAGCAGATTATTTATTTGACGAAAGCACAGGCGCTGAGTCCATTATTAAGGCCTTGTGTGATGCTCAGTGGGTAGGATGCCCTTATGCTGTCACCAGTCGTGTGCTGAGTACCTATCATCAACCCAGTTTGAGTAAACTAGGGGTATTGATCCCGCATTATGATCGATTGAGAGCATTGGGCGCAAATACAGACTTTAATACTTTGTGTGAGCAATACGCTCGGTGGGCTGAGCCTGACCAGATGGGCGCCGAGCGCGATCCTTGGCTGCAACGCGCGGGCGAGCAGTTCTTGGCGGGCAGTCCGTTGTCCATTTATTTAAGCTACGAACTGCTGAGATTAAATCGCCATTTTTCTTTGGCAGAGGCATTTCAAATCGATTTTAATGTGGCCATGCATTGTTTGGCGCATCATGATTTCAAAGAGGGTATCCGCGCTTTAATTATTGATAAAGATCGCGATCCGCAATGGACACACTCAGCGCCCCAAGCGGTGAGCTGGGATGAAATTATGCGGTTTTTAACCCCTGTACATCCCAAAGATGTAGAACATCCACTCCAGCATTTGGCGGACAATTAATATAAGAGGTGATGCCGACCACTGATTTAATGCCCGCCTCAGCATGTTAGGCGGGCATGCAATTAAATGCGCACCATGCCCCTGGAGTGAGGCCAAAACAGTCACTTTGGGTTTATTTCTTCTTTTCCCAGGGCAATTGATCCTCGAAAGGTAGGGCGGCGTGTGTCAATATCAGTTCGGGGTGATTAGCTGGGGCAAGTTGCGCATGATTGAGTATGTGATCAAGCTGAGTTTCAACCAGTGTCCATAGCTGCTCTGCATTTAAAGCGCAGCTGGCAATACGCCCAACAGCACGTGCGTTTTGGGCCTCTGAACCTGCCTCAGGGGCTAAAATGACATCAGTGCCAATGAGCGCTTTTGCTGCTGATTCATCAATAGGTGTGTCCGCCTTGCCGATGGGTGCCTGCATTAATACTGCCCGCTTGCGGATGGTTGCACGATAGTGGCTACGTGCCACCACCTCTTGGCCGGGAAAACAACCCTTGGCAAAATTCACTGCCGGTAAGATATCCAGATTAATATTTTGAGGGATGAACAGCTCGGTATTTTGCTCAGTAATCCATGCCCAACCCGTCATTACTTCTTGGCATAGCCAAGCCTCTGGTTTGATGAGAGACTCTGCCTGTAGAGGCGTCTCTTGGTTGGTAGGACCATCTAGGTCGATCAACCAAAAACGCTCGGCCTGCTCTTGGGTACCCGCCGCTTGGATACTCAAAACATTGCCTTCCCAGTGCATCGGTAACTGCCATTCATTGGCGGCGACAGGATCACTGGACTGACCTGATAATACTGGATGATTACTGCCTACTACCACCGCATCTGCAAGTAATTCCATGGTGACCTTCGAGCGCAATACGTACATTTGTAGTCTACGCAACAAGGTTTCTGCCATGCTTTCATGCAGCATCAAGTAAAAAGTATCGGGTTTCTCAGCGTGCCGCCAATACAGGCCATCCACCATCACGCGCCCTTGAGGGGTACAGTATGCGAATAAGCGGGCTTGGTCTGCCGTTAAATCATTGACGGACTGAGTGAGTTGATTATGCAAAAAATCTTGTGCATCCACTCCTTGGCAGGCAATGATGCTAAATGGTAAACGGTGTTTATTCATATTTAAAGGCTAGTTGTTAAAGTAAAAATAAACGGCTATTAACTATAACAACACTGTATCAAAGTCAATTTTATAAGCCTAGTAATTCCTCTGTTTCTGCAGTGCTAAACTTTAGCGCCTATCTAGGCTATTATGATGCTTTACATTGGGCGGCGGGAATTATTTACACTTGATTGGGTGGGTCGGTTAAGTAACGATGAGGCGTTCTGCACAAAAATTATTATTGAGCCTTTTAGCCTTGATTATTGTCATCGCATTGGTAGGCTGGAGTGGTTGGTGGTGGGTGATGCAACGTGCGGTGCCCATGAATGGTCCGACGGTGGATTATACCGTTGAGCGAGGGATGGGGCCACGTCAAATCGCGCGTCAAATGTCTGCGGCAGGTGTGGCGCTACATGAGGACAGCTTTGTGTTGTTGGCACGTTATGCCGAGACGGATAAGAGCCTCAAGGCAGGTGCTTATCAGGCGCAATCAGGGGATACTTTATGGGATCTTTTGCAGCGCATGGTCGATGGTGATATGCTGCAAACCCGCATCACTTTTGTTGAGGGGTGGACCTTTGCACAAATGATGAATGCATTGGCAAACCATCCTGATGTAAAAAGCACTTTGGCGGATCATTCGCCGGCAGAGATTGCTCAACAGCTCGATATGCCATCAGAGCACCCCGAGGGTCTGTTTTATCCTGACACCTATGTTTTCGTACCGGGAACAACTGATTTGGTGTTACTCCAGAGGGCTTATGAGTTTCAGTTAGAGCTGATAGAGACATTATGGGCGCAACGGGCCGCTGATCTGCCGATAGAGACGCCTTATGAGGCTCTTATTTTAGCGTCAATTATAGAAAAGGAGACCGGTCGGGCTGAGGATCGCAAGCGTATTGCCGGCGTATTTATCAATCGCTTACGCGCCGGGATGCTGTTGCAAACAGACCCAACCGTCATTTATGGGATGGGTGAGCGCTATGAAGGGCGCATTCGCAAGGTTGACTTGACGACAGATACACCTTGGAACACTTATACGCGCCCTGGCTTACCCCCAACGCCCATTGCATTGCCCGGCAAAGCTTCGATCATGGCAGCTTTACATCCCGAAGAGCATGATTATTACTATTTTGTTTCTCGGGGTGATGGCAGCAGTGAGTTTTCAAAAACACTGCAGCAGCACAATAGCGCAGTGGCAAAATATATTCTCAGACGTAATTGAGGAATAATGACACAACAAGGTTTGTTTTTAACCCTAGAGGGGGTTGATGGGGCCGGTAAAAGCACCCACATCCCTTTTATGAAACAAGTACTCCAAGACCATAATATCCCTGTTCTGGTGACTCGCGAACCGGGGGGGACCCCACTAGGGGAGTCTCTGCGCGAATTGTTATTACAGCAGCCCATGCGGCTCAAGACCGAGTGTTTGCTCATGTTTGCAGCGCGCAACGAGCACACCCAAACGCGTATTATTCCGGCCTTAAAAAAGGGGCAATGGGTACTATGCGATCGATATACCGATGCGAGCTATGCCTACCAAGGTGGGGGACGAGCTTTGGGTGCCGAGCAGATACGCGTTTTAGAGCAATGGGTGCATGCCGGCTTACAACCCAATCGTACATGGTTATTTGATGTGCCTTTAGAGTTAGCGCGTCAGAGGATGCTAAACACTCGAGTGTTGGACCGCTTTGAAAAAGAAGATGTAGAATTCTTTATACGGACACAACAAGCGTACTATGACCGAGTGCATCAAGATCCACAACGTTTTTATATGGTTGATGCCAGTAAAGACATCCCCACCATTCAAAAACAGCTCAAAACTGAGCTCATCGAGCTCATTGAAAATTGGCGTAACGCTCATACCTAAACGCTGTATTCAAAATATTAGTTGGTCAGTTCATGCAATTATTCCCTTGGTTTGAAGCAATAGCGAATCGCTTCCTAAAAAATAAAGCGCAGTTAGCCCATGCGTGGCTACTGACGGGTGCCCAGGGGATTGGCAAATTTCAATTGGGGCAGTTTTTAGCTGCTTCCTTACTGTGCGAGCAGCCTAGTGCATTGGGACATGCCTGCGGAGTGTGTCAGGCCTGCCATTGGGTAGACAGCGGCACACATCCTGATTTGAAATATGTATATCCCGCCGCGCTCCATACACAGCTCTTTCCTGAGCAAGAGCCCGCCGACAAAGAGCAAAAATCGCAGGAAATACGTATCGAACAGCTGCGTGCACTGGATGACTGGTTTTATGCCAGCACTCAGCGAGCGGGTTTTCGTGTCGTGATCTTTTATCCTGCCCACCAAATTAATGGGGTGACTGCAAATGCGCTGCTAAAGATTCTCGAAGAGCCCATGCCGCGCACCGTTTTTTTCTTGATCAGCAGCCAAGCGCCATTGATGTTACCGACGATACGTTCTCGCTGCCAAATAATGCGCTTGAATAGTCCCACTAAAGAACAGGCGTTGTCTTGGTTGGCCGCCCAAGAGGTGTCTCATGCGGAACAATGGCTGGCAGCCTATGACGGAGCGCCACTGACCGCCTGGCATGCGGCACAAATCGATGAGCGACCTATCCCTGAATGGCTAGAGCGCTTAGTCATGGCTTTGCAGGAACGCCAACGCGCTGGTGTGTATGCCTTATTACCGATCATTGAGCCTTTAGCATTTGAGCACTTATTAACAGCATTGCAGCGTTTGTTGATGGATATACAGTATTGCCAATTTACAATCGAGGCACGTCATTATGTCCAATTGCAGGGACAGTTACAACAGCTCGCACAACGCAGTTCACCCCAAGCGGTGGCTTTTTTATTAAACCAGCTGACTCAAAGCCAAAGCACAGCACATCATCCTTTTAATCAAAAATTGCGCGTCCATCGGCTATTAGATCAACTGTATGGTGCATTTGTATAGAAATGCGGTTTACACGCGTTTAGGGGCAATTAATATAATTTAGACCCAGACACTGTTTTAAAATTAAAAGGATATTTAAAAATTCCAACATCGCGAGAGATTTATGTTTGTAGATTCTCATTGTCATATTGATTTCCCGCAGCTGCGGGATCAATTTAGTCAGGTCTTGGCCAATATGCAAGATCACCAGGTCGAGCATGCGCTTGTGGTGAGCGTGGATATTGAGGCTTGGCCGGATTTAATAGCCATGGTTGAGAAAAAGCCTCAGCTAAGCGCTTCAGTGGGTGTGCATCCAGGTTATAAAGAGGCACAGGAGCCGACCGCCCAAGAGTTGATAGAGCTTGCCCAGCATCCTAAGGTCGTGGCGATTGGTGAAACCGGTTTAGATTATTATCGCTTAGAAGAGCCCCTTGATTGGCAAAGAGAGCGGTTTGAGCGTCATTTATTGGTCAGCCGCAAAACAGGGCTACCCACGATTATTCATACTCGTGCGGCAGCGGCAGACACCTTGGCGATTATGAGAGATGCGCAAAGCCACGAGGTCGGTGGCGTGATGCACTGCTTTACTGAGACCAAAGAGGTGGCAAAAGCAGCGATGGATATGAATTACTATATTTCATTTTCTGGGATCGTGACTTTCAAAAGCGCGACGGAACTACAGGCAGTCGCCCGCTATGTCCCGCTTGATAGGATGTTGATAGAAACGGATTCTCCGTACTTAGCCCCAGTGCCTCACCGCGGCAAGACCAATGAGCCCGCAAATGTTAAATATGTCGCCGAGTTTATAGCCGCGTTACGTGGGGTGGATGTTGAAACAATTGCTCAAGCAACCACTGATAATTTCTATAAACTTTTCAATAAGATAGAACATTAACTTAATCCAAAACTTTAAGTTAACAGCAGCTGTTCACGGGTATAAATTGAGGGAGCACGATGGGTTCAATTAAAAACAAATTTAAGCGATATGTAATCGTGGGCGTTTGCGGTCTTGCCATGCATGCTACAGCGATGGCGCAGACAACAGACAGTAGTCAGCAATTTTGGAATGATGTGGTGAATGATCGCCGTGCTGCAGTGCAGCGGCAGTTACAATCGGGTCTCGATCCCAATGTGAAAAGCAATGAGGGAGAGCCGGCCATCATGTGGGCCATTCAAAACGGTTCATGGGATGTCTACGACATATTTGCCCAAGCCCCTGGTCTGGATCCCAACATTACCAATGAAAATAATGAGACACCTTTGATGTACCTCGCTATCGTAGGCGAACTAGAGCGCGCTCAGAGTCTCTATGAGCAGGGGGCCAAAATTAATCGTTTGGGTTGGACTCCATTGCACTACGCTGCATCAAAAGGGCAGGTAGAGTTTGCGCAGTGGCTGCTTGAGGAGGGTGCCTTTATTCATGCACCCGCTCCAGACGGAACTACGGCACTGATGATGGCGGCATTTTCTGGAGACAGAAAAATGGTTGATTTGTTGCTTGAAGCGGGGGCAGATTTAAAAGCTGTGAATACGAATTATCATACTGCTGTTGATTGGGCGGAATCCGCCAAGCATAATAGCTTGGCGAGGTATTTGCGCGAGCTACAGGAAAAGCCCCAAGGCCAAGCCCAGCAAACTGAGTCTGGGTCTGAATCTGCCCCCGAAACATCCACAGAATCGACTGGGACTGGTAAATATTTTGATTTAGATCGGTTTGATTAAGTAGATAGCGACCGAAATCTTTAAGATCACGGTCGCTGGTGGCTATTTATTCAAATTCGATACGGCGCTGAGTCTCTTTGTTAAACCAATGTAGGGGTTGCCCTTGGTTGAGGCCAATTTGGATGACCTCATCTAGCTCGAGAGGATAGCGAGCCGTTTCTTCGGTAGAACAACGCACAACTACGGGATAGTCACCCAATCGCGCGTGGATCAGCTGCTCTGAGCCGAGCACCTCGACCATTTCTATATCCACCTCCATGCCCGTTTGGTGCAAACCAATGTGCTCTGGACGTATGCCCATGATCACACTTTGGTTCTTCAACGCGTCTGGGATCAAATGAGGTTCAAATTGCAGTACCTGGCCCGCATCAGTGAGTATCTCTTTATTCTCATTGATTTGAACAGGAATGAGGTTCATTGGTGGTGAGCCTATGAAACTCGCCACAAAGGTACTGGCAGGGGTGTTAAAGACCTCGTCGGGCGTTCCAATCTGCTCGGCAACCCCTTTATTCATCACCACCATCCGCTGCGCCAGCGTCATGGCCTCTACCTGGTCGTGCGTGACATAGAGGCTAGTGGTACGTAGACGTTGATGTAGCCTTTGGATCTCTAAACGCATTTGGACGCGCAGTTTGGCATCTAAGTTAGACAAGGGCTCGTCAAATAGAAAAACCTTGGGCTCGCGAACAATCGCCCGGCCCATAGCGACGCGTTGCCTTTGTCCACCCGATAATTCACGTGGGCGGCGCTCTAACAAATGGCTTAGCTCGAGTATTTTGGCGGCATTATGGACGCGTTCTTTAATCTCCTCTTTGGGAAATTTTTGAATCTTTAACCCATACGCCATATTGTCATAGACTTTCATATGCGGGTAGAGCGCATAGTTTTGAAAAACCATGGCAATATCACGCTGTGCGGGTTCGTAATCATTCACCCGGTTTTCCGCTATATGAATATCGCCGCTGGTGATGGCCTCGAGGCCAGCCACCATGCGCAATAAAGTGGACTTACCACAGCCCGAAGGGCCCACAATGACCACAAATTCACCAGCCTCAATGGCCATAGAAAAGTCTTTAATGACTTCAACATTGCCAGGGTAAATTTTGCCTACCTTGTCTAATACAACAGCAGCCATAACAAGCGTATCCTCATTGAGAGTTTATTTTTCCGAATCAATCAAGCCTTTGACAAACCAGCGTTGCATCACCAATACCACAATGGCAGGGGGGAGCATAGCCAGCATCGCTGTGGCCATCACGATATTCCAGCGGGTCACACTGTCACCACCAGAAATGAGGCGTTTAATACCCACCACAATAGGATACATCTCTTCGTTGGTTGTGATGATTAACGGCCAGAGGTATTGATTCCAACCATAAATGAATTGAATGACAAACAGCGCCGCAATACTGGTTTTGGAAAGCGGCAATAAAATATCTTTGAAAAAACGCATTGGGCTTGCACCGTCAATTCGTGCGGCTTCGACGAGTTCATCAGGCACGGTGAGGAAAAATTGACGGAATAAAAAGGTAGCCGTTGCGGAGGCGATTAAGGGCAACGTCAAGCCCACATAACTGTTCAGCATTTTAAGATTGGCCACCACCTCATAAGTGGGCACAATGCGCACTTCCACAGGTAGCATGAGCGTGATAAAGATCATCCAAAAGCACAGCATGCGGAAAGGAAAACGGAAATACACCACTGCGAATGCTGAAATCATGGAAATGGCGATTTTCCCTATGGAAATCACCAAGGCCATGACGGTACTGACCCAAAGCATCTTGCCTACCGGTGGCATACTTTCGCCAGGAATACCAAATAAGGCGTGCTTGTAGTTTTCCCAGAAATGATCACCTATGGCCAATGACATAGGGGCTCGTGCGACCTCAGCTGTGGTTTGGGTCGATGCCACGAAAGTGAGATAGAGGGGAAAAGCAATGACCAAGACCCCTGCAATCAGGATCAGATGACTAAAGAGATCGAGCCAAGGACGTCGTTCTACCATTTCCTACTATTCCTTTAATAATTGACGCGGCGATCGATATAACGGAACTGGAACACCGTTAAGGCAATGACAATCAGCATCAAAATCACAGATTGGGCGGCTGATGAGCCTAAATCCAAGCCTTTGAAACCAGTGTTATAGACTTTGTACACCAAAATTGCGGTGCTATTACCTGGGCCACCTTGGGTCACCAAATCAATCACGGCAAAGGTATCAAAAAAGGCATAAATCACATTCACTACCAATAAAAAGAAGGCAGTGGGTGATAATAGGGGGAATACAATTGACCAGAAACGGCGGAATGGGCCCGCACCATCAATGGCAGCGGCCTCTATTAGCGAGCGAGGAATAGACTGTAAACCCGCTAAGAAGAAGAGGAAGTTATAAGAGATCTGCTTCCACACAGAGGCGAGGACCACCAGTGTCATGGCATCATCGGCACTGAGTCGAGGATTCCATTTTACCCCTAACTTGACCAACCATACGGCCAACACACCGACGGAAGGGGAAAACATGAATAACCATAAAACACCCGCCACAGCAGTAGCCACGGCATACGGCCAGATGAGTAGTGTTTTATAAAATGTTGCGGCACGAATCACACGATTGGCCATGACCGCTAAAAGCAGTGAAATGGTCAGGCCAAGAATAGCGACCCAAAAAGAAAACTGTGCAGTCACCCAGAATGACCGACGATAACTGCTATCCGCCAGTAATTCTTGAAAGTTTTGCAACCCTACAAAGCTAGCGCTAAAACCAAAGGGGTCTTCGAGGTGGAAAGATTGCCACAGCGCTTGGCCAGCAGGCCAAAAAAAGAATACAAAAGTAACAATCAGCTGCGGGGCGAGCAATAAATAAGGTAGGGTCTTATGCTGGAATACGACTCGTTTATCCATGGCGACGAGGTGCTTGTGTGGCAGAGAACGCAACAGTAAGGGTTGAATGACGGCCGAGCATAATTAAACGCTCGGCCGCATTGTAGTCCATTTGAAAAGAAAAGGTACTAATAAATTTTCTGATCAGGACTAGTTGACACTTTTCTCGAAACGTTCAAGGAGCTCGTTACCGCGCTTGACCATTTCCTGAATGCCGTCTTCAGCACTGATTTTGCCAGCAAAGATATCTTCCATCACGCCATCTTCAACGTCACGGATTTGTGGCAAATACCCCAAACGGATCCCGCGGGAGTGTTCGGTAGTATCGGCATCCAATTGCATGACTGACACTTCAGTACCGACGTTTTCATCATAAAAACCAGACTCTTTGGTGAGCTCATAGCCGCCAACGGTGACTGGTACATAACCGGTTCCTTGGTGCCACTCAGCCGATTGTTCTGGGCTAGAAAGGAATTTAAAGAATTTGGTTACGCCCTTGTAGGTCTCTTCGGGCTTGTCAGCAAAGACCCATAAGGAAGCGCCACCAATAATGGAGTTTTGAGGGGCGCCTTCGACATCCTCGTAATAAGGCAAGGTAGAGATACCGAAATCAAACTCGCCGGTTTTGAGGATATTGGCACGGTTACCACTCGAGCCGGTGAACATCCCGCATTTGCCCGAGGTAAAGAGGGCGTTGGGGGTGTCGCCACGGCCGCCGTAGGTAAAGGTCCCCTCATTGGACATGTCAGCCAAGAAATTAAGGTGCTTGGCAAAGAGCGGATCATCTAGGCTCAGACGGGCGCTTAGGCCACCGAAACCATTGTTTTCGCTGGCGTATGGAATGTTATGCCAAGCCGAAAAGTTTTCCAGCAAAATCCAAGAGGGCCAAGAAGTGGTGTAACCGCACTCATAGCCTGCTTCACGGATTTTTGCGGCTGCTTCGGAAACCTCTTCCCAGGTTTTTGGCGGATTATCGGGATCGAGGCCTGCTTTTTCAAAGGCGTCTTTGTTGTAGTATAAAACAGGGGTGGAGCTGTTAAATGGCATGGAAACCAGCTTGCCATCATTGTCTGAGTAATAACCACCGACAGCCCCCAAGAAGATCTCGGGATCAATGGGGTCACCAACCATTTCAGACATTTCCTGCACCGGCTGTACAGCACCTTTGGCATGCATCATGGTCGCAGTCCCGACCTCGAATACCTGCAGGATGTCAGGGGCGTTACCCGCGCGAAATGCGGCGATCCCAGCGTTCATGGATTCACCGTAGTTCCCTTTGTAGCTGGGCTTGACCACGTAGTCTGATTGGCTGTTGTTGAACTCCTCCACCAGCTCATTAACACGATCACCAAGCGCACCTTCCATTGAATGCCAAAATACAATTTCGGTGGCTGCGTGTGCAGCGCCTGCAGAGGCAAACAAGGCAGCGACGGTGAGACTTAAAACTTTTGCTCGCATGAGCTACTCTCCTATGTAGTGCAAAGGTTGTCAGTGAAATTAAAAACGTGGATACTTTCCACTTTTTATGTCTTAAACTATAGGACACTTTCTTTACATCAATGTGAACATACCCCGATTGCGTCCCAAAGGGCAATAATATTTGGGTAAATCTAGCATTAACCCGTACAAATTTACTTACACACCTAGTGGAAAATTGATAAATGTCAAACAAATCCAATGCGCCCAATCATACAAATAATGCCCGCTTGGCCTTCATAGGCGGTGGAAATATGGCCCAGGCCTTAGGGCTGGGGTTAATTGGTCAGCAGGTGCGGGCATCTGATGTGCTGGTGGTGGATCCCAGCGAGACCGCACGTGAGCCTTGGCAGACAGCAGGCACCGCAGTGGCCGAGGGCGCAGATGTAGCGTTGAGCAAGTACAATATCTGGGTCTTTGCTGTGAAACCGCAGCAATTAAAAGAGGTTGTGCTTGCCAGCCGTCCTTTTTTGCGCCCAGATACATTGGTTTTGAGTCTGGCGGCAGGCATCCGAGCAACTGATATCAGCCAGTGGTTGGGCACCCCAGAGCAACCCTTCCAGCGTGTGGTTCGCTGTATGCCCAACACCCCAGCTTTGGTTCAACAAGGGGTGACGGGAATGCACGCCTTAGCGGGTGTTTATGAAAACGAAAAAGAAATCGCCAGTCATCTCTTGGCTCAGGTTGGCTCGGTGGTGTGGGTGGCAGATGATACTGCCTTAGATGCCGTGACGGCATTGTCAGGCAGTGGGCCAGCTTATGTGTTTTTGTTTTTAGAGGCCTTAATCGAGGGCGGGCAATCGTTGGGCTTAGACGCCGAGCAGGCGCGTGCGTTGGCATTACAAACCGTTAAAGGAGCGGTTTCATTAGCTGCTCAATCAAATAGCAGCATTGAACAATTGCGTCACAACGTGACTTCCGAGGGAGGAACCACGGCAGCTGCGTTATCGGTATTCGAGCAAGGGCATTTCAAAGAGCTTGTGGCTCAGGCGATGCAGGCCGCTCAGAAGCGGGCCCAAGCAATGGCTGATGAGTTTTCTCGTTAACACTGAGGGATACACCGTCGATGACTAAAGGGACTTCTTTGCGTTTCGAGCCGATGGGCTGGCAGCAGTTGATGCTCGCCATCGGGATCATGATACTGATTGTGGTGTCTTCTAATGTGTTGGTGCAGTACCCCATTAATAATTGGTTGACGTGGGGGGCAGTGACTTATCCCATTGCTTTTTTGGTGGCGGATGTACTCAATCGACGCTTTGGACCTTCGGCTGCTCGACGCGTAGCGTATGTGGGTTTTGTGGCTGCTCTAATTATTTCCGCATGGTTGGCATCTCCCCGTATTGCATTGGCCTCAGGCACCGCCTTTTTAAGTGCTCAGCTCTGCGATATTTACGTCTTTGATCGTCTGCGTCATCGCAGTTGGTGGCAAGCCCCTTTTGTGGGGGGAGTTGCTGGCGCCACATTAGACACATTTGTTTTCTTTAGTGTGGCATTTGCTGGGACCACCATGCCATGGCATACATTATTAGTTGGGGATCTCATCGTGAAACTCGCCCTCAACACTCTGATGCTGGCGCCCTTTAGAGCACTGATGTGGAATCTCGCTCGCCCTGGGGATTAGTGATGGTTTTGCAGTTTAGCCGCCTCCTGTGCGGCTGTTTTGTTTTAAGAAAATCACCTAGGATCATCACTGAGTGACAAATGTACGCAATTAGGCACAGAATGCTATTCTTATTGGGATGCGCTTTACTCAATAAACACACAAAATAAAAGGCTAAAAATGGCAGAGTTTCTTCCACAGCTCTTTCAGCAGCTGTTTAATGGCATTTCTTTAGGTGCCATTTATGCCCTAATTGCCATTGGCTACACCATGGTTTATGGCATTATCGGCATGATTAACTTCGCCCATGGCGAGGTTTATATGGTTGGCGCTTATGCTGGGTTAGTGACTTTGGCAGCGATAGGGACCCAATCTGGGGTGCCTATTCCCATCATCATTGCACTGATGCTGCTCGTTGCTGTAGCGGTCACCGCTGCCTATGGCTTTGCCATTGAAAAAATTGCCTATGCACCGTTGCGGGGCAGTCCGCGTTTAGTCCCTTTGATTTCTGCCATCGGGATGTCGATATTCTTACAAAACTGGGTGGCCTTAGGCCAAGGTGCCCGCGATATGGCGGTGCCTGCTTTGATTACTGGCTCATTACGTATCCCCATTGGCGACATGTTTCAATTTAGCGCGGCGTATTCGCGTATTTTGATCATTGGGGTGACTGTGGTCCTCATGATTGCTTTGAGCCTGTATATCAAGTTTTCCCGTATGGGGCGGGCGTCTAGAGCCAGCTCGCAAGATTTAGGCATGGCCAACATGCTGGGCATTGATACCAATAGAGTGATTTCTTTTACTTTTGTAATCGGGGCCATGCTGGCTGCTGTAGGCGGTGTATTGATTGCCCTAGCCATTGGTAAGCTCAACCCTTTTATCGGTTTCATTGCTGGCATCAAGGCATTTACAGCTGCTGTGCTTGGTGGTATTGGCAGTATTCCCGGCGCCATGTTGGGTGGGGTCGTGCTTGGCCTTGCTGAGACCTTTGCAGCGGCTTATATCTCTTCTCAATACAAAGATATTGTTGCTTTCTTGCTTTTAGTTCTGATCCTGCTTTTCCGTCCCACCGGACTATTAGGTAAGCCAGAGGTGGAAAAAGTATGAGTACCAATCGCTTCTTTCATGCCTTGTTTGCGGCGGTCGTGGCAGGGGTGATCATTGCACCGATCTTTGGCTTTCAAATTATTCGAGCCGGCGCCACTATCCATCTAGAGACACGATGGGATTATATTTGGGGCGGTATGCTGGCTGTTTTTACTGTTCAGCTGTTACGGCCTTATTTATTAAAACCATTACAAACCCGCCTTAAGCCGTTTGAATTACCCAGCATGGCGCCCCGATTGCGCAATGTTTTGATTTTGCTGTTGGTGTTAGTGGCTATGATTTGGCCATTTTTTGCAGGCCGGGCACAAGTCGACATTGCCACTCTGGTACTTATTTATGTGATGCTCGCTTTGGGGCTCAATATTGTGGTGGGGTTTGCAGGCTTGCTCGATTTAGGTTTTGTGGGCTTTTATGCTGTTGGCGCCTACACCTATGCCTTGCTTTACCATTGGGCTGATTGGGGGTTTTGGGCTTCATTGCCCGCTGCGGGAGCCATGGCGGCACTGTTTGGTTATTTACTTGGTTTTCCGGTATTGCGCTTACGCGGTGATTATCTGGCTATTGTCACCTTGGGTTTTGGGGAAATTATTCGACTCCTGCTGATCAACCTTTATCCCGTGACAGGGGGGCCGGATGGCATTGCTGGAATTCCTAAGCCTACTTTTTTTGGGTTTCCTATGACCCGCCGTGCGCCCGAGGGGCAAACCACATTTCATGAATTATTAGGCTGGAAGTTTAATAACTTTGACGTCATTGTTTATTTGTATATTTTGGCGTTAATTTTGGCACTGATCACTTTGTTTGTATCCAATCGCCTCATTCGTATGCCTATCGGTCGGGCTTGGGAGGCCCTGCGCGAGGATGAAATCGCCTGCCGCTCTTTGGGTCTTAACCCTACGGGCATTAAACTTTCTGCTTTTACTATTGGGGCGATGTTTGCGGGTTTTGGCGGGGCCTTTTTTGCCGCTCGACAGGGCTTAGTCAATCCAGAGTCTTTTACTTTTATTGAATCTGCCCTCATCTTGGCAGTGGTGGTACTGGGCGGGATGGGCTCTCAGGTAGGGGTTATCCTTGCTGCTGTGGTGTTAACAGTGATGCCCGAGGTCGCCCGTCAGTTTGCAGAGTACAGGATGCTGATTTTTGGGCTGGTCATGGTATTAATGATGGTATGGCGTCCCCAAGGATTGCTCCCGGCTAAACGTCCACAGGTGGAGCTCTAGCATGAATTTAAACGCAGATCTCAGAAAACAGCTTTCCGATGCGGCAAAAAAGAACCCCCATGTACAGCAGCCCGACGAGCATGCCGCAACAGATCAACAGCCCATTTTGCGTGTGCGCAAATTGTGCATGCGTTTTGGGGGATTGCTGGCGGTGGATAATGTTGAGTTTGATCTATTGCCGCAACAAGTATTTGGCATCATTGGTCCTAATGGTGCGGGTAAAACGACGGTGTTTAATTGCATCAGTGGTTTTTATCGGGCGACCCAAGGCGAAATATACTTACAAGATAAACCTCTGCATGGCTTAGCCAGCCATCGCATTGCTCAATTAGGGGTGGTGCGTACTTTCCAAAATGTGCGTCTGTTCAAACAACTGACCGTGTTGGAAAACTTACTGGTCGCGCAACACCAACGCATTAATACGAGCTTGGTTTCAGGGCTGCTCAAAAGCGCTAGCTATAGACGCTCCGAAGAGCAAGCACTTGAACGTGCGGTGCAGTGGCTAGACTATATGGAATTGCGTCCTTATGCGAATCGCGAGGCGGGCAATCTAGCTTATGGCCACCAGCGCCGTCTCGAGATTGCCCGTTGCATGATCACACAACCACGAGTGTTGATGCTCGACGAGCCGGCGGCAGGTCTTAATCCGCGCGAAAAGGTTGCACTCAAAGAGTTGATTTACAAATTAAGCCAAGAAATGGGCGTCACCGTGCTGCTCATTGAGCACGATATGGGGTTAGTGATGGGCATTAGCGATGAAATTTTAGTGATGGAATATGGTAAGCCCATCGCCCAAGGCTTACCCGAAGAGATCCAACAAGACCCACGCGTTATCAAGGCGTATCTGGGCGAGGAATAATATGCTGCAATTACAAGATGTCAGTACTTTTTATGGTGCCATTCAAGCCCTAGATGAGGTATCGCTTAACGTTAACCAGGGTGAAATTGTCACGTTGATCGGTGCAAATGGCGCAGGAAAAACCACGATGTTGATGACCATTTGTGGCTCTCCTCGGGCGCGCACTGGTAGCATTACCTTTGAGGGGCAAGATATCACGATGATGCCCACGCATAATATTATGCGTGCTGGGATTGCTATTTCTCCAGAAGGACGGCGCGTTTTTCCTGACCTCACGGTATCCGAAAATTTAAAAATGGGCGGCTTTTTCCTGAGTAAAGGCGAATTAGCTGATTCTGAAGCTCATGTGTATGAGCTCTTTCCCCGCCTTAAAGAGCGCATTCATCAAAGAGCCGGCACCATGTCTGGTGGGGAGCAACAAATGCTCGCGATCGGGCGCGCTTTGATGACGAGGCCCCGTTTATTGTTGCTGGACGAGCCCACATTAGGCTTGGCCCCTCTGATTATTGCCCAGATTTTTGAAATTATAGAAACTATTCGCACAGAGGGCATTACCGTATTTTTAGTAGAGCAAAATGCACATAAGGCATTACAAGTGGCTGATAGGGGCTATGTGTTAGAAAATGGCCGGGTAGTACTCCAGGGGCCCGGTAAAGAGCTTTTGGAAAATGATGATGTGCAAAATGCTTATTTGGGCGGCACCATCGGTGATGCTTAATTAATGGAGGGCAGTCCAATGAAAATAGTATTCTTAGATGCAAATACGTTGGCACCGGAGCTCGAATGGCCTGCATTTGAATTTGCTCATGAGTATGTTGCTTATCCCAATACATTACCCGCTCAAGTGGCTGAGCGCATTGTTGATGCTGAAATCGTCATCTGTAATAAAGTCCCCATTTCAGCGGCCGATATTGCTACTGCAAAAAAACTAAAACATATAGCTATTCCAGCCACAGGCTATAACCACATAGACATAGCGGCCTGCACGGCTGCAGATATCACCGTGAGCCATGTGCGCGATTATGCCCAAGATGCCGTCCCAGAACATTGTGTGGCCTTGTTATTTGCGCTCAGTCGCAGCCTGATTCCTTATCATCAATCCGTGGCTGCAGGGCGCTGGCAAGAGGCAGGGTTATTCAGTTATTTTGATTATCCCATCATGCAAATCCAAGGCGCTACATTAGGTATTATTGGTGCGGGGACTTTGGGGCGCGCTTTTGCCCAACGTGCTGAGGCATTAGGGATGCAGGTGTTATATGCAGAGCACCAAGGGGCCGCCCAAGTACGCCCTGGCTATACTGCGTTTGAGCAGGTACTGGCCACCGCAGATGTGATTAGCCTGCATTGCCCTCTTAATGAAGATACTGCGCATATACTTAATGCCGATACTTTTGCTTTGATGGCAAAAAAACCCCTAATCATTAATTCTTCACGGGGCGGTCTGATCGATCCCGAGGCTCTGGTAAAGGCTCTAGACCTAGGGCAAATCAGTGGCGCAGCCATTGATGTAGTCGAAGAAGAGCCTCCCGCTGCCGATCATCCTTATATGCATTTGATGGATAGACCCAACTTTATTTTAACCCCTCATGTTGCCTGGGCCAGTCAACCTGCCATGCGTCAATTAGAAAAACAGGCCATTGAAAATATTCATGCTTTTGTCGCAGGCCGTCCAATCAATTTGGTACAAGACTGAGCTGGCAGACAAAGAGGGTGAGCAACTTGTTTAATCTCGCAGGTAAAAGGGCGCTGATTACTGGCTCAGCCCAAGGACTGGGCTGGGCCATCGCCCAAGGGATGGCGCAGCATGGCGCCCATGTCATCTTAAATGGGCGTGACAACGCGCGTTTGCAATCACGTGTTGAACAATTGCGCGCAGGCGGATGTGTGGCTGATGCATTTTGCCAGGACATCGCCGCGGCTGATTGTGGCGCGCATTTTGACAAACTATGCGCACAAACCGGAGTGCCCCACATATTGGTGAATTGTGTCGGCGTGCGTTTACGTCAGCCCTTGTCAGATAGTAGCGATACCCAAATAGAGTCATTGATTCACACTAATTTAACTGCCCTGATATTGTTATCACGTCGCGCAGCAGTGGCGATGCAGCAGCAAGGGCAGGGTGGTCGCATCATTAACCTTTCATCTATTGCGGGCCGTTTAGCACGTGTAGAGGACACTATTTATCCTATCGCCAAACTAGGGGTAGAGGCATTGGTTCGCGCACTGGCTGTAGAATTCGGTCCAGCGGGTATCACCAGCAATGGCATAGCTCCCGGCACTTTTGCCACCGAATCTAACGAACAGCTGGCACGAGACCCAGTCAAAGGACCCCAAGTAGTGGGTCGAAACCCTTTACAACGATGGGCCGAACCACACGAAATCGCAGGTGCTGCTATATTTTTAGCCTCGGATTCGGCTTCTTATGTCAATGGTCATATACTGGTTGTAGATGGTGGGTTTTCAATTGCTTTTTAAAATATATGTTTAATCAACCTATTAGAATCGCGATTAACGGTTTTGGCCGAATCGGGCGCTGTGTGCTGCGCGCAATTTATGAACAACGTCTGACTCATAGAATCCAAGTTGTTCATATTAATGAGCCAGCTAACATTGAAACAATTGCACATCTGACACGGTTTGACAGTACGCACGGGGTATTTCCAGGCAATGTGGATTTTGATGACCACCGGCTCTATATCAATGGTCATCCCATCACGGTCAGTCACCACAGCGATCCTGCCGACGTCGATTGGGGTGCGTTTAAGCTCGACATGCTTTTAGAGTGCTCTGGCGCCTTTACTACGCGTGAAGAGTTACAACCCTTTATTGAGCACGGCTGTCCACGGTTACTGCTGTCTAATCCTGGTGCAGATGCCGCACAAGTGGACTACACAGTGGTATTGGGCGTCAATGATCAAGGCCTAAATGGACACCAAAAAATTGTTTCTAATGCATCATGCACGACCAATGCCATTGTGCCGATTCTGTTAGCACTGGATGAGGCCTATCACATCGAGGCAGCTTATTTAACGACATTGCACTCAGTAATGAACGACCAGCCCATGATTGATGGCTATCATAATACTGATTTACGCCGTACTCGCTCAGCCCTGCAGTCAATGATCCCAGTGGCCACCGGATTGGCCCGAGGGGTAGAGCGATTGCTGCCAGAATTAGAAGGCAAAGTGACTGCCAAGGCTGTACGTGTCCCTATCTTAAATGTCTCAGCCATCGATCTCATTGCTCAGCTAGAGAAAAAACCATCACGCGATGAACTTAATGCCCTCTTTCAATCGGCTGCGCAGCAAAAGCCTCACTTAATGGGCTATTCTGACCAACCTCATGCCTCTATTGATTTTAATCATGATGCTCATTCTTGCATTATCGATGGCAGTCAAACCCAATCTAAACCCAGTGGTTTGGTGAATGTATTTGTTTGGTTTGACAATGAGTGGGCCTTTGCTAACCGAATGCTGGATATTTGCCAAATTTGGGCACGTCAATTTATTAAGTAAGTGGCTGCCATCAAAAACAGAATGAGCCATTCCTGACTTGAGTACTTACTCAAAACAAAGTTTAATAGAAACGGTAGTTTAACTTTAGTATTCTGCTGTTAAGTCTCAGCGCTCCGTTCTCTCACCTCAACATGATTTAAAAAAAGGATGCCTAATCATGCAAAGCACACGCACTGAATATGACTCCATGGGGGCCATTGAAGTCCCAGCCAATCGTTACTGGGGAGCACAGACAGAACGTTCTATACACAATTTTCCCATTGGCGTAGCGCGGTTTAAACAGAGCCCAATTTTAGTTGAGTCTTTAGGGATTTTAAAAAAATGCGCTGCCCAGGCAAATGCAGAACTGGAAGAATTGCCAGATGATATTGCTAAGCTCATCCAAGAGGCGGCACAAGAGGTTATCGATGGAAAATTAAATGACGAATTTCCGTTGGTGGTCTTCCAAACAGGCTCAGGTACACAGAGCAATATGAACTCCAATGAGGTGATTGCTAATCGAGCCATTGAAATCGCGGGTGGCGAAATGGGCAGCAAATCCCCGGTGCACCCTAACGACCATGTGAATCGCGGGCAGTCTTCGAACGATACCTTTCCAACCGCAATGTATATCGCGGTGGCATTGGCGACCCATCGTCATTTATTTCCAAAGGTACAGGCATTACGTGATACCTTGCACAAACTCTCCGAGCGTTATGAAAAGGTGGTCAAAGTTGGCAGAACTCACCTACAAGACGCGACGCCTGTCACCTTGGGCCAAGAGATTGGCAGCTGGGTTGCACAAATTGATTACTCATTAGTGCATCTAAATGACCAGTTAAACGGTATTTATGAGCTAGCAATTGGCGGCACCGCGGTGGGTACGGGCCTCAATGCTCATCCCAAGTTTGGTGAATTAACTGCCAAGTACATCGCTGAACACACCAAATTGCCTTTTGTTAGCGCCAACAATAAATTCTTTGCATTAGCGGCACACGATGCACTCGTCAATTATTCAGCGTCACTACGTACATTGGCAGGGGCGCTACTTAAAATGGCTAACGATGTGCGCTGGTTGGCCAGTGGCCCACGTTGTGGCATTGGCGAGATCCATATCCCCGAAAATGAACCGGGCTCTTCGATCATGCCTGGTAAAGTCAACCCCACACAGGCCGAGGCCTTGACCATGGTCTGCGCTCAGGTGTTTGGCAATGACGCCACAGTGGCCTTTGCTGGCAGTCAGGGTAATTTTCAACTTAATGTCTATAAGCCAGTCATGGTTCACAATGTGCTCGAGAGTATTGAGCTCTTAGCGGATGCATGTGCCGCTTTTGATGAACACTGCGCCCAAGGCATCACCCCCAACCTCGAACGTATTGAGCACAATCTCAATCAAAACTTGATGTTGGTGACGGCTCTGAATCGACACATCGGCTATGATTTGGCGGCTAAAATCGCTAAACACGCCCATGAAAATAAAATGAATCTCAAAGATGCAGCCATAGAGGTAGGGGATCTGACCGAAGAGCAGTATGATGAGTGGGTCAATCCGTTGGCGATGACCACCAATGAGTCAGACAGCTAATCTATTGGTTGTATTATTGTTAAAACCCCCAATAGCCTATGCCTTTGGGGGTTTTTTTAACCATCTATTTTGTGGGGTGCTCATTTGACAAGGGTTAGCGGTATATCTATCGCTTGGATGATTTTTGTAGTAATTGAGCCTAAAAAGAGTCCAGGCACAGCCCCAAGCCCTCGGGTGCCCATGACCACATGCGTGCAGTCATGATCCTGAATATAATTTTGGACGCTTTCTTCGAGCTCACCGACAATCACTGCCTTTTTAATTTTTACAGGTGGATCTGACAGTAGTGACTTGGCCTTGTCCATGACCAATCGACCTTCTTCGCTGTAATATTGATCGAGCACTTCTTGGGAAAATAATCGTGCAGCGCGGCGCGGCGTGATAGAGATTTGTACATTCACAATATGCACAGTGGAATCATCCAGTAGTGAGGCAAATTTAAATGCCTGCTCTACGGCACGTAGGGATGGTTCTGAGCCATCAATAAGAACTAAAATATTTTTCATATCGCGCACCTTATTAAGTTTTGATTCTAGCTACACGCTACTGTTTTAAAGTGAAAAGCTTTTGTTTGCTGATAAATATCATCAAGAAAGGCTTAAGAATAAACCTTATTTCTATATATTATTGTACATAATGATGGCCGTCATAGAGTGTCTATCGGCACTTTAATGACACAGAAAGGAGAGCGCTTTAATCCTTTATTTAATATTTATTTGATTAAAAGCAATTAACTGTCTATTAATCTTAGAGTCATCACTGTGAGTATGGTGTTTATCGGTAACTGGCTAAATGGTTGTGCTAAAATCGCCAGTGTTAAGGGTTAATCAAGGTTGATGAAAATCAGCCTCTAATTCAACCAGCTATGCGTCTGTACCACACCCTTTTAGGAGTATGATTCATGAGATTAAAAGTTTTAAGCTTGGCATTGCCACTGGCTTTATTTGCAGGCGGTGCCTCAGCCGAGGTCGCTGACATCGAGAAAATCAATGAGATTTTGCAAAACAATGCCTGTTTTGCCTGTCACCAGGTAGATGAAAAGGTGGTCGGTCCTTCTTATCTAGAGGTTGCTGAGAAATATTCTGATGATCCTGATTATGCAGATACCTTGGCACAGCATATTAAAGAGGGTAGTCAGGGCGTATGGGGTGCTATTCCAATGCCACCAAACGCAAATGTCTCTGATGAAGATTTGACCATCATCGTTGATTGGATCATGGCCGGTGCCCCCCATTAATATTGGTCACCACTAAATAATAATTAAAACCACAAAAGGAAGTGCAATGCGCTTCCTTTTTTAATGCTAAAAATAACTGAAAATAACCTACTAAACGGAAAGTCCTACTAAACGGAAAGTCGCCGAGGTTTATCAAATCTGCGCCTGATCCATTGGCCAGCCAATACTGTGTTTTTTCTCGGTGTGTCGGTGCCTTTCTCTTTCTGCGGTATGGAGATAGCGGTTGGTCGTTTGCAGCGAGCGATGGCCCAAGGTGTCCCGTACGTGCAATATATCAATATCATTTTCCACCATATGTGTACCGGCAGTATGCCGTAACCAATGTGGTGAAACACGCGTCAATAGCTGAGCATCACTCTCATGCTCGGGGCCTATTTGACGCAAGCGATCGGCGGTGCGCTGACAAAGCGTTTTGACTAAACGGTGAATAGTGGCACGCGTTAAAGGGCGCAGCTGAGCTGGATTGACTCCATTTTGGGGTGACTCTGTGGCGCCAAGACTGGCGTGTTGGGGGGGAGCCTCTGGATGGATGCCCCCATCATTCAAAGCCATGACCAAAGGGTAGGGCTCATGAGGCTGTGGCGTAGAAGGCAGACCGAGATTCATCCTATACACTGCCAGCTCGCGCATCAGTTCAGCGGTGACTGGGACAGTGCGCTGCCGGTCGCCTTTACCGGTGATATATAACCACCACTGAGGGCGGCCGGCCGCATCAAAATCACTGCGAAAATCCCCCATTGTATGCGTGCAGAGCTCGGAGACCCTTAAACCTGTTGCATAAAAAAGAGAAAACAACCAACGAAATCGATGATATTCATCTTTTTTCCTGCTCGTGTCTCTGGGTAGCTGATCAATGGTGATTAAAATTTGCTGCCATAGGTGCTGCGGGATATATCGTTTGACAGTGCCCTGTGTGGATGTTTGCTGCCCCCACGGTTGGCGGAGCAAGGATAATGGGTTGGCATTGAGATAACGAGCTGCCACCAGCCACTGCATCAAGCTATTTAGGATGGTCAGGCTTTGCTGGATGCTGCTTTTAGAAAGGGGGCCTGCAAAAGGGCGCCATTGCGGGTGGCGGCGCGATAAACGGCGGCCTCTGGGCATGATCCATTGTTCAGCGGGGTGGGGGGCTGCTAAAAAATTACGGTAAAGCAAAAAATCATCTTGTTTTAACTGAGCGAGACAGGAAATGCCCTGGTATTGCATCCATAAAAGTAGCCGCTCGGCCTCTTTTCTGTAGCTGTTGAATGTGTTGGGGCTAGGTAAGTATTGGGCCAACCATGCTCGAACCGCATCTAAATCATTATTTGCATGAATGAGTGCGCCTGTATAAGGGGCGTAAATGGTGCTGTCCCTGGCTGTATTTTGCGGGCGTTGAGTGGTTTGTGCCTGATACAGCGGCAAAGTCAGTGCAAACTCATCGTTTCGCTCTTGATCGTGTGGTGTCATGGTCGTTAGCAAGTTGCCTATGCCTATGGGTGATTTTAGGAATTAATTATATCCGAAATTTGACATTATAGAAATAATGTCAAATAAATACTCTATTTAGTTAGTTTTATTACGTAATACGTAGTAAAATAGATCACATACATAGTTATTATGATTTTCACTCCTTCAGGAGAGGCTCATGCCCACAAAATCCTCAAATAAATCGATAAATGGCGACGACTCACAAAGACAACGCGCTCAAGAGCCTAAATCCGAACAGCAATTATTGCTGCAAATAGAAAAATTACGCCGCCAACAACCAAATACGCTGCAGCTTTATGTCGATGTCGCTCGTTTACTGTTTTTCGAGCATGAAATCGTGCCAACCACTAATCGCATGTATCAACTGGTCCGCCGCGGCAGCATGGGCACACCAGCTCAGGCATTAAGAATATTTTGGTCGCAGCTACGTGATGAATCGCAGATCCGCATGCAAAAAGCTGCATTGCCCGAGACAGTGCTGCACAGTGCAGAGCAACTTTTGGGCCAGCTCTGGGATGAGGCCGTCGACCATGCTGAAAAGCAGGTACAAGAGGAAGGCCTGCAATGGCAAATACAAGTTCAAAAATGGATGCAGGATCTGGATGCAGCCCGGCAAGCCAATGAGCAGCTCAAGCAGGATCAGGTTGACTGCCTAGAGCAGTTGGCCACTCAAAAATCTGCTTTGCAGCAAAGCCAACAAGAGGCAAGTGATTGGCAAGAGCGCGCGCAGGCCTTAAATATAGAGTTGGCCGAAGCTTTTGCGCGGCATGATGAGCAGCAACGTCAATGGCGCTCTGAACGTAGCGCGTTACAGAAACAAATTCACGACCTAGAGCAAGAGATACAGCGTACGGAAGAGCGGGCACAGGCTCATGAAAAAAGGGCGTTATTGGAAATTGAACATGCTCGACAGCAAGCCCGCGTACGTATCGATGAGCTCAGTCAGGACAAGCAACAATTGCAGCTACAAATTAGCGAAATCCAAGGGCAATACACCGCTCAGAGCCAGCAGTTGGCGCAGGCTGAGCAGCAACAACAGCAGTTGCAGCAGCAATGTCAGCAGGCCGAGCAGACGTGTTATCAATTACGCGCCCAGTTACAGCAAACTGAACAGGAACTACTGCGCTACCAGGGGCATATTCGTCGTTTAGAGCAACGCTGGCAGCGTTATCGTCAGCGCAAAGTCAGAGTGCAACGGGGGAAAAGAAAAGATTAGCTATATGCCAAGGATTTATTTGAGTGGGCGTTTTATTGAGTTTTAGTGCGCGCGTCATTGATGATTTTCCCGGGATGATAACCGTCTCGGGATTTAAACCTGAGTTTATGCTTTAATACCGTACTTTACATAATATATATTATGCGCATTAAGGTGTTGAGTTGAACAGAGCTGTCGATCTAATTAAGCCAAACTTTCAAGCTTAAGCCAAGCTTCCAATTTTGGAATAGCATCTATTCTGTTTGTCTCTGTACTTTTAAATATGGTTTATGTTTAATGTATGGAATGAACTTTCCGACACGGCTTCAGTCTATAACAGCTGCACGCCGCCATGTCGTCAAGCAAGCAGTCATTAAGGTTTTTATTGATGAATTCTAAATACTCAAGATTAGCTGTGATCTTTCATTGGGTCATTGCGATGGCCATACTTGTGATGTTCCCTCTGGGTTTTTATATGGCTGATCTCCCATTGAGTCCGCGCAAATTGCAGCTTTATTCTTACCACAAATGGATTGGCGTGAGCGTCTTTGCTCTCGTTTGGCTGCGGTTATTATGGCGTCGGTTTAATCAGCCCCCAGCCTTGCCTACGCACTATCCACAACATATCGTCGTACTTTCAAAGCTGGGCCATGCCGGTTTATATTTCTTCATGATTGTCGTACCCATTTCGGGTTGGTTAATGAGTTCTGCGTTAGGTTTTCAAACGGTTTGGCTTGGTGTGGTACCTTTGCCAGATTTGGTCGCCCGCGATAAAGAGCTTGCCGATGTTTTGATGAACGTGCATTTGTACTTAAACATTGCATTTTTAGTATTAATTACTGGTCATGTTTTAGCAGCATTAAAGCACCATTTTATTGATAAAGATCCATTTTTAAATCGTATGTCCTAGGACGCACTTAGTTTTTATAAGGTTCAAAATGAAACAAATAGCAGTTGCTGCACTTTTGGGTGCTGCGAGTACTTTAGCGACGGTGGCACAGGCCGACACTTATGAGATAGACAGCGAAAATAGTATTGTTGAGTTCCAGTACAAACAGATGGGTGTCAACATGAAGGGTAATTTTGCTAATTTACAAGGCACGATTACCTTTGATCAGGAGGCTCCTGATGCGATGGGTGCTGTTATCGAGCTTCCTCTGGATACGGTGGATACGGGCACAGATGAGGCTGACGAAGAACTCATCAAACCTGAGTGGTTTGATATGGCCAATCACCCCACTGCCACTTTTGAAACTTCTGCTGTCTCCCCTGCTGGAGATGACGACTATACGGTCAAGGGCGTGTTGCAGATTAAAGGGGAAACTCAAGCACTCGAGTTCCCAGTCACTGTGCAGCAAGATGACGCAGGTCGCCTTGTTTTCGAAACCGAGTTTGAGATCGACCGGGGTGATTTTGATGTTGGCTCAGGCAGCTGGTCAGACCCCTCTATCGTTTCTAACGAAGTTAAAGTCAAAGCTCATATTGTCAGTAAATAAAAGCCATTATTTTTTCACTTAATAGGTAGTTTATGTTTAATCACAAAAAAATCGTTTCAACTGCTTGTGCAGCAATCTTTGCCGCTACAGCCAGCGTAGCTGTCGCTGAGCCAGTCACTTACCAGGCTGATCCCACCCATACTTTTGCCCATTTTTCATATGATCATATGGGGCTGAGCCGTCAGAGTAGTTCCTTTGAAAATACCAGTGGCGTTTTGACTTTAGATCTAGAAGAACAAACTGGTGATCTGCAAGTTGAAATCGATTTACGGTCAGTCAATACTGGGGCACAAATCTTTAATGACCACTTACAAGGTGAGGAGTTTTTCGATACTGAAAACCACCCCACCGCAACCTTTGAATCAACCAAAATTATCTTTGATGGCGATGCACCTGTTGCCGTTGAAGGTGAATTGACCATCAAAGGTATCACCCAAGAGGTTACTTTTGAGTTGGACCATTATCAATATGTAGATGAGCACCCGATGCTTAAGCGCCCTGCCATCGGTGCAAATGCGACCACAACGATCAAACGTACCGAGTTTGATATAGATAAATATGTTCCTGCAGTTTCTGACGAGGTCGTTATCTCGGTTTCTTTTGAGGGGATCGCCCAGGATAATGATGAGGAATAATTACAGTTACTAAAGACTTTGAGCCTCAGGCTTTAAGTCCTGGCCAGTAACTAAAAAGCTCCTGCACGCAGGAGCTTTTTTATTTCCCTAAGAGGTTATTTATCTCATGAGGTATTAAAGGATTTCCTCAACCAGCTCGGTTGGCCGACAGAGTCTGGCCCCCTTGTCTGTCACCACAAAAGGCCGGTTCATCAAGCGCGGATGCTGCGCTATGGCATCGAGCAACTCGTCATCACTCAACCCTTCATCCTTTAGCCCTAATTCTTGATACTCTTTTTCATTGGTGCGCATCGCTTCACGAACCTCAAGATTGGCTGCTTGAAATAGAGTGCGCAATTCTTGAACATTTAGAGGCGTTTTAAGATACTCAATAACAGTAGGCTCTATACCCCGCTCGCGCAGCAATGCCAACACTTCGCGGGATTTACTACAACGGGGATTGTGATAGATTTTAACCATAAGATCTCACTTTTTATGTTAGTCTGATAGCTAGTATTGTAGTGAATAAACAAAAAAAATTAATCTATTTAGGAGCAAAAATGATTGACGTATATTACTGGACCACACCCAACGGCCACAAAATAACCATGTTTTTAGAAGAGGCAGGCCTGGATTACGAAATAATCCCGATCAATATTGGTACGGGTGATCAATTCAAGCCAGAGTTTTTACAGATTGCCCCAAATAATAGAATTCCAGCCATCGTTGATCATGCCCCTGCTGATGGCGGCCAAGCCATCTCGGTATTTGAATCAGGCGCCATATTACAGTATTTAGCCGAAAAAACAGGCCAATTTCTACCCACCGAGCTACGAGCACGCGTCCAAGTCATGGAATGGGTGTTTTGGCAAATGGCCGGTTTAGGACCCATGGCAGGACAAAATCATCATTTCAACGTTTATGCCCCCGAGCCTATTCCCTACGCAATTGATCGCTATACGCGTGAAACTAGCCGCTTGTATGGCGTACTAAATAAGCGTTTAGAGGGTCGCGAGTTTATTGTCGATGAGTACTCCATTGCGGACATGGCTTGCTATCCATGGATAGTATCGCATGAGCGGCAAAAGCAAGATCTCAACCAGTTTCCCCATTTAAAAGCTTGGTTTGAGCGTATTCAATCACGCCCTGGGACGCAACGTGCTTATGAAATTGCTGAAAAAATGAATACCGGGCCAAGCGTGAGTGACGAGCGTTCGCGAGCGATACTCTTTGGGCAAGACGCCAGTTCGGTCAAATAATCAGCAAGGCAAAGGAATGCGAGTGAATACAAGTATAAAGACTTGGGTGACAGCGGGCTTAATCGGTTTACTTTCTGCCTGTGCAAGCACCAGCCAAGATATTTCGTTGATTCCGACCCAAACGGACGCAATTACCCAGAAAAAGGGTTCATTCACTCAGCCAGCCCAATGGTCAGGACATCAACCGGGCTGCGAGGGCAAATGCCCTTATATTGAGGTAAATTCCCTCGTCTTTCCCGGGCAGCGAGATTTAACAAATCTCGTTGATGAGTCCTTGGCAGCGATGATCAGCGCTTTGGATGGCGATCGAATACAACCCAGCATCAGTGCTTTTGAAGAGTACTATTGGAAGACTGCTGATCATTCTGACGAGGTGCAGTTAGCGGCTAAAACTATTTATAGAAACAAGGCGCTCACTGTGCTGGATTTAGGTGCTTGGCGTTACCACACAGGGGCAGCTCATGGCCTAGCGGCTACCCAATTTATTAATTGGAGCAACACCGATCGCAAAGTGCTGACGATTGAGGATATCGTGCGCCCTCGCAAATTAGAGCAATTTTACGCACTACAACAAAAAGCCCACCAACGTTGGGTAGATAAACTAGATTTGGCCCAAGATGATCCCGAGCAATTTGCTCGCTTATGGCCTTTTCAGCGTACCGAAAATATTGCCTTGACTGATGCGGGTGTATTAGTGAAATATGACCCCTACGCGATTGCGCCCTATGCTGCCGGGATGCCCCAGTTTTTAATCCCTTATGATGAATTAAAGGGGGTTTTACGTAATGATTACCTTCCTCGCCGTGATGAGTAAATAAACACTAAATAAAAAAGCAGTGGGATTTCCCACTGCTTTTTTTGTGCTTGAGATGATGGCATTAATCAGCTTCGAAAAGGCTCTTGCTGCCGTCGGTATGCCACTCGAATACATCAAATTGGAATTCGTTGAGATCCCCCTGCTCATTCCAGGAAAGCAGCCCAATGGGGGTATCTACCTCATTTTCATGCAACCACTCAGAGACCAAGATAGGGTCATCCTCACCGACTGCCTCGAGTGCAGTAGCAAGGGCTTTAGCGGCGGAAAATGCAGTTAATTGGAAGGCACCACCAGGGTCACGCCCTTTTTCTAGGAAAGCGTCAACGATGGCTTTATTATCAGGCTCTTGGGTAAAGTCAGAAGGCAGCGTGACCAACATGCCCTCAACGGCATCGCCTGCAATGGCATTAATATCAGGGTTACCGGCACCCTCGGGACCCATAAAGGTAATATCTAGATCTTGCTCAGCGCCTTGGCGTAACAGCAAGCCCATTTCCGGATGATAGCCGCCATAGTATACAAACTCTGCGCCGGAGCTCTTGAGTTTGGTAATCACTGCAGAGTAATCAGTATCGCCAGCGTTGATGCCTTCAAACATGACCACATCAACATCGGCTTCATTAAGACGATCGCGCACGGCTTGAGCAATACCCTGGCCGTAGGACTGTTTGTCATGCAACACAGCCACCTTGTTAGGCTTAATTTCGTTAATGATGACCTCTGCAGCAGCGGGACCTTGTTGGTCATCACGGCCAATAGTGCGGAAAATAGTATCGTAGCCCTTTCCTTCGGTCACTGCGGGCGCCGTGGCTGAAGGTGAAATCATGATGATGCCCTCATCATTGTAGATATCCGTGGCAGCAATGGTCGCCCCTGAGCAAACATGCCCGATGACATAGTTAATGCCGTCATTGACGATACGGTTTGCTACCACTGGGCCCTGTTTAGGCTCGCAAGCGTCATCAACCACAACGACCTCGATTTGCTTGCCCAGCACCCCACCTTGCTCATTGGTCAGTTCGACAAAGGTGTTAACCCCCTGCTGAACCATTTCCCCATATTGAGTCAATGGTCCGGTATAAGGACCAGCAATAGCAAAGGTAATGGTTTCGGCCTGGGCTGCCGACATGGATAGGCTCATGCTCAGGCCCAAGGCGGCGGCAACGGGTGTCAGTATTTTTTTCATTTTATCCTCCTCGAATGATGAGGCAACGCCATCATCTTAGGTTTTGTTACATAAGGGTTAGATTAAACTGCGTTAATTAATTTTAATATTGATGCTGATGAGCCACTGGTAAGTGACAGGCGGAGTTTGGGCACACAAAAACCCCCATCACAAAATCAATTGTAATGGGGGTATATATTTTAAGCGAGCATGCTACGTAGCATCCAAGCAGTTTTCTCGTGCACCTCTAGGCGTGCGGTCAACAGATCGGCTGTAGGCTGATCATCAGCAGCGTCAGCACAATCAAAAGCATGGCGAGCCGTGCGCGCGACTGCCTCGTTAGCCTCGAGCAAAGCGCGTATCATTTCCTCGGCACTGAGTACGCTTTGTGGTTCTTTGATTGAGGTCAGTTTACTAAATTCAGCATAGGTGCCAGGGGCAAAATGCCCGAGTGCACGGATGCGTTCTGCGATCTCGTCAAGCGCCTGCCAAGCCTCGGTGTACTGGTCCATGAACATATTGTGCAGGGTGTTGAACATAGGCCCTGTCACGTTCCAATGGAAATTGTGTGTCATGAGATAAAGCGTATAGGTATCGGCCAAAACCTTGGAGAGCTCTACTGAAATTTTAGCGCGATTTTCTTCGTCTATACCAATATCTACAGGAATTGCATCTGTGTGATGTACATTGCTTTTAACGGATTTAGCCATCTTTACTCCTTAATTGGAACAGTACATGTATAAGCTTATCACGGCTATTGCCTAAAAGTGTAATTTACTGCTGATTAAAGATTTAATTAATCGTTAATTTTGTTTTCTGCTCCCTTAATATATTCAACAGCGGGTAAACCGCAATTTCGAATGGCCTCGGCGAGTGCTTCGATGGCAGAGATGCGTGGAAAACTGCGGCGCCAAACGAGGGCAATGGTACGTTGAGGTACCGGCTCTTTAAATGGAATATAGTGCAGCAAGGGTTTTTGATCTGAGCCAGGTTTGGCACTGGCGGGGAGCACAGTGATACCAATACCCGTGGCGACCATATGACGGATGGTTTCTAATGATGAGCCTTCAAAAGTTTTTTGAATTCCTTCGCTGCTGGGCGAAAAATGTGAAAGCTCGGGACAAACATCTAATACCTGATCTCGGAAACAATGCCCCGCCCCTAACAAAAGCATTGTCTCTGTTTTGAGCTCCTCGGGATCGATCAGCTCCTTGTTTGTCCAGGGATGATTATGGGGAACTGCCACGATGAAAGGCTCGTGATAAATCTCTTTGGTGACAAAGCCGCTCTCTGGCAGAGGTAGTGCCACAATCGCGCAGTCAATCTCACCTTGTCTGAGAAGCTCGAGCAATTTAACGGTATAGTTTTCTTGCAGCACCAAGGGCATTTGTGGGCTGAGTTGTATCTGAGCAGGGACTAACAAAGGCAATAAATAAGGCGCTACGGTGTAGATCACCCCCACTTTTAAGGGACCCGTGAGCGGGTCTTGACCTTGTAGGGCAATTTCTTTGAGTCTATCGCCCTCCTCGAGGATCCGTTGTGCCTGCTCGATGATGCGTAAGCCAATGGGAGTCACCCCAATTTCAGTGCCCCCACGTTCAAAGAGCACAACACCTAGCTCTTCTTCAAGTTTTTTTACTGCCACAGATAATGTTGGCTGGCTCACAAAGCAGGCCTCAGCAGCGCGTCCAAAGTGACGCTCTCGGGCAACTGCAACGATGTATCTAAGCTCGGTAAAAGTCATATAGGCGCCTGCGCGTATAAAAATAAGCGTTGATGAGTTCCAAGGTGTTATTAATTTACCAAATTTTTAAGCCTACTTAGCTTTGCATCAGTTCTTCACGGCCGCTTAGCCAACGATCCAGATGTTTTTCAGCAATTTCTGGTGCCTCATTGAGCAGCCATTGGGCTGTTTCTTTGGCAGCGTTAAGTAGCGCCTGATCGTTGAGTTCCGCAAATCGCAAAAGTAATTGTCCGGATTGTTTCATGCCTAAAAACTCGCCCGGGCCACGGATGTCAAGGTCTCGTCGTGCAATCTCAAAGCCGTCTGTGGTCTCGTACATCGCACGCAGGCGTTCTCGTGCTGTCTCTGACAGAGGGCCTTGGTACAGCAAAATACAAAAAGATTGTGCGCTGCCACGCCCAACTCTGCCACGTAGCTGATGCAGCTGCGCCAAGCCGAAACGTTCGGCATGTTCAATCACCATAAGGCTGGCGTTGGGCACATCAACTCCGACCTCAATAACCGTCGTAGCGACTAAGACCTGAATATGACCAGCCCTAAAGGCGTCCATCAGTCGTTGTTTTTCTTCGCGCTCGATTCGGCCATGTAATAATCCAATGGTGCATTCCGGTAACTGCTCTTGTAGTCGCTCATAGGTTTCCTCGGCAGTTTTAAGTTGTAAAGCTTCGCTCTCTTCAATCAAAGGGCAAACCCAATAGACTTGGCGCCCTTGCGCAACCTCGCGATGGATGCCAGCAACGACTTGTGCTCGACGCTGTTCAGCGACGAGTTTTGTTTGCACGGGTTGACGCCCTGGAGGTAGCTCATCAATCACCGATAAATCCAAATCAGCATAATAGGTCATGGCTAAACTACGGGGGATGGGCGTGGCGCTAAGGGTGAGCTGATGAGGCCACAACTCATGACCTTGGGGGTCAGTCTGCAGCCCTTTCTTGCTTAACGCTAATCTTTGCTCAACACCAAAGCGGTGTTGTTCATCCAGCAGTACCAAAGCTAGATTTTTAAATTTCACCTGATCTTGTATAAGTGCCTGTGTACCAATCACAAATTGAGCCCTACCGTCAGCAAGTTGAGGCATAATTTCGCGTCGCTGCGCCGCTTTTTGGCTACCGACCAAAAATTGTACATTGACCCCTAATGGTGCCAACCAATGGTCAATTTTTTCATAATGCTGTTCTGCCAAGATCTCGGTGGGGGCCATTAAGGCCACCTGATAACCGTTACCTATTACATGGGCAGCGACCAGTGCAGCAACGATGGTTTTACCACTCCCAACATCCCCTTGCACCAGCCGATGCATTGGGTGCGTTTGATTGAGATCTGCAATGATTTCCTCAACGACGCGTTGCTGCGCCGCAGTGAGCTCAAAAGGAAGTTGCGCCACGAGTTGCGTTTGCAATGCGCCCACTGTCAGGGGCATGGCAATTGCACCGAGGGCCAATCGACGCGCTCTCGCCTGCGCCAAAGCTAGCTGCTGTGCCAATAGCTCATCGAATTGCACTCGACGCCATGCAGGATGAGTTTTATCCAATAAAGCTTCAATAGAGACGTCTTTATCTGGATGGTGTAAAAAACGAATAGCCCGTTCAAATGGCCATAAAGAATATTTTTTTTGAATGGTCTCAGGCAAAGTATCACCAAGATCAACTCTTTTTAAGGCATCTAAAATAATCGTGTTAAGTTGTGCTTGGCTCAGCCCGGAGGTGGTGGGATACACTGGAGTGAGCGTATCTGCAAGCGGTCGGTTGGCAGAGCGAATATTAGGGTGCACCATTTCAAGGCCATAAAAGCCTTGTCGGACCTCCCCCTTGAGGCGCAAAGTCGCGCCCTTTTTTAATGCGTTAAGCTGACTAGGATAAAAATGCAACCATCTTAGGGTCAGGCTCCCGCTGTCATCTTGGAGCTTGGCCACGAGTTGTCGTCGCGGGCGGTACTGCACCGAGTGCCCAAGCACGGTGCCCTGGACAAGCACGCTGCGCCCGGGTTGTAGATCACGAATTGGGGTGATACGGGTTTCATCCTCATAGCGCAGTGGTATGTGCACTACGAAATCCATATCCTGATGCAAGCCGAGTTTTGCCAGGCGTGCTTCTATTTGAGGACTAGAGGTGCGCGTACGCGCCGCTTTTTTGGCAGCTGGGTTGGTTTTAGGTGCGGTATTGCGAGAGTTTTTTTTCACCATTGCTTGAGATAGCAGAGCACAAGCGCCAATGTAAAGATATGGCGCTTGATAGCGGCGTGCAGTAATTAGGGAATTACTGCGATGGCCTCAACCTCAAATTGAGCCCCCTTGGGTAGGCTCGCAACGCCGATGGTGGACCGAGCTGGGAAAGGTTCGGGGACCAACTCAGCCATGATGGCGTTGACACTGGCAAACATACTGAGGTCTGTTAAAAACAAACTAAACTTAACCACATGCTCAAAATTGGCCCCTTCGGCCGCCAGAACAGCTTGTAGGTTTTCAAATGCTTGTCGTGCTTGTGCTTCAAAATTTTCAGAAACAAGCTCTCCGGTTTCCAAATCGAGTGGCAATTGGCCGGAAACATATAAAGTCCTGCCCTGCGGGGCTACTATCGCTTGGGAATACGGCCCAACCGCTGCGGGTGCTTTATCTGTAAACACAACTTTTTTTGTCATAAAGTCGCTCCAAATGAACATAAAAGTTTCGGGATGATTGGCCTATTGATGCCGCGTCATGCACCGCTGAATTAAGTGCTCTAGTGTAAGCCAAAACCATGGCCTGAGTATAATGCCTCGTGACGGCAAACGACATCATAAACCGAACCAACTGCGAATATTGCCCAGCAAGCGCTGTTTCTCGAGTGGCTGCGGGGCAGCATGAATATTGTCCTGCAGCTCTTCGAGCTCTTGGGTACGCGCACTCAAGAGCTCAGCCATTGATTCGGCCAACTCGGGGCGTTGTTCGATAATGCTGGCGAAACTATGCTTATCAAGCTCATAACAAACGAGGTTTTGTTCAGCGATAACGGTGGCCTGGCGAGGTTCGCCAGTCAATAGGCTCATTTCACCGATCACCTGCCCACTACCCAACACGGCAACGCAATGGTGAGTGTCTTGATATTGAACATGAATGGCAGCTCGACCACTGACCACAATAAACATACTGTCTCCTGCCGTGCCTTGTTCAATTAATGTCGCGCCGCGCACAAAGGAAACTGTTTTTAATTGTGTACACAGCGCACTCAACTCCTTTTGATTTAGCGGAGACAAAAGTTTAATTTGCCGTAAAAAATCGATCTTTTGCGCTTTCGTGTGATGTTGGGTGGCAGACTGAGCCTCTTTTTTGTGCCGCATAGCGATGATGCTGAGATCCTTGTTAGGCGCAGATAAATACCACCCCTGACGTTGAAATAGCGCATAAAGATGTTGCCACATGATAGATCGTATGGCCCCTACCCGTCGTGGATCTGCGATCCAACAGCGCAACGCATAGGTGATCTGACCATTTTCAAAATCCATGACCTGTACCACCGGCGGCCGTGCGGGTAACGACCCCTCAATACGTGTTTTGACCAGAGTTTGCTGCACAACCTCGACGACCTCAGCCGGTGGCACCGCATACGTCCCGTAGAAAAAAAGAGTAATGTATCGCCCCGGGACCGTGTGCCCTCCAATAATTTTGACGCGATTTTTCATCAAATCACTATTTGGGATAAGGATTTTTTCACCAAAGCGTGTCATGATGGCGGTATGTCGCCACTGCACTTGCACCACCTCTCCAAACATGTCCTCAAACTCTAGCCAATCGCCCAAGCAAATAGATTGATCTAACTGCAATGCCAAGCCTGACAATATATTGCCCAGAGTGTCTTGCATGGCAAAGGCCAGCACTGCGGTCACCACGGCGGTACTGGTGACGAGACTGCTCAGCTCTAAACCGACATCAGACAGCAAAAAAAGCGTCCATCCGACATAGCCAAGCAAGATGATCAGCTCTTCTAGAATGCGCGGTGGCTCAAAGTTGACCCGAGGTAAGAGCAATCTAAACCAACACAAGCCTACCTGGCGAATCAATACAATGCCCAACACAAAGAGCGCGCTGTAATGAAAAACGCGCGCCGCAGAGTATAAATCGAATGTCCGTAATAACGCCTCACTGCCTAAACTCAGCACAAACAAAAAGAGCATTAATGCAGTAAATCCAGGCATCCCACGGCTACTACGCCGTAATATGATCGGCAAACCACAGGCAATCCCAATAAAAACAATGTAATAGGGATGCCATAGCTGGATAAACTCAGATAACCATTGCTGTAAAAAGGACATAAAGTTTATTTATTATCATGGGTAAAAACAGGATCCCAGTGCGTGGGCTCAGCAGCCTCTATGCGCTGTAAATAAAGATCATACAAAGGATCAGCGGGCCAATGTTGTTTGAGCTGGTGAAATAGTGCCTGGGCCTGTTCCAAATCACCTTTTTGATAAGCAGCACAGGCTTGTTCATGCAATGCCAATATTTCAGCCTTTTGGGCACTATGTGCGGTACGGTCTCCCAAAGGTTGGCTAATGATCAGCGGCGCCCGACGACCTTTTACCCGCACCCAGTCAACAGTACGATAGCTCATGTCAGGGGTTGCTGCGCGCGTGGTATCACTCACTAAAATAGGAATGCCATAATAGCCAGTCAAAGACTCTAACCTAGCTGCTAAATTAACAGCATCACCCAGCACGGTATAAGCACGCCGATAACGAGAGCCCATATCTCCTACATTCATCGGGCCGGTATTTAAGCCGATGCCGACATGAAATTCTGGCAATCCTTGTTGACGGAAATCATCCCGCAATTGCTCTGCGCGCGCTTGCATCGCTAAAGCCGCTTGGACGGCATGGGGCGCGTGTTGATCATCATCCAACGGTGCATTCCAAAAAGCCATCACCAAATCCCCTACATACTTATCAATGGTCCCTTGGTGTGCAAATATCACCTCAGTAATTGCTGATAGATATCGATTCAGTGCCAACCTTAGCTCGTTGGGTGCCAGTCCTTCAGAAATTGCGGTGAAGTCTCTGATATCAGCAAACAGCACGGTCATCTCTTTCTGCGTACCTTCTAGGTGCACACTATTGGGGTGTGCAATCATGTGCGCCACATGCGCTGCAGGGACATACTCACCAAACAGATTTTGGATATGCTGTCGTTGGCGTGCGGTCGACCAATAACCAGTGATGAGATTAAAGCCCCCAATGCTAATCAAGCACAAAAGTATGAGCGCTATGGGAAGAGCATAATGGCCTACCGCCCACAAGCCTAAATTGAGGATCAAAACTAATGCTACACTGCCCAAAGTCCCCAAAAGCATTACCCAAAGACTACGCCCTGGCAACCAGATGGCCAGCAGCACACCAAAAAAAACCAGCTGCGCAATAACGGCCCCATCACTCCAATCAGGCTCAACATAAAAAGGACTGCGCGCATCATCAGGGGCATTGGATTGTTGCCAATAGGCATTGAGAATAGTGTCGACAGCATTGGCATGGACCTCGACCCCCGGGAAACTGGTCTGAAATGGGGTGGTGCGTAAATCCGCCAGCCCAAGCGCAGAGGTGCCGATAAGGACCACCGCACCCTCTAACACATCTAATGCCCCTTCTTCGGCATCCCCTTGTAAGAGGCGCGTCGCCGAGAGTGTAGGAAATGATCCCGAATACCCACGATAAGGCACCAACATCTGCCCTTGGGGATCAACAGGGATTTCTAATGCTTGCCCGAGTTGGATCGCCGTGATGACCTCAGTCTGATTAGCCTGTTCTGTTTTTAGACGTATCCAAGGTGCTTCGAGGGCTAAGCGCGAGAGTTCAAGACTCAGACCGCTAAAAATACCCTCTTTGTGTTTCATAACTAACGGGAGGCGGCGCACGATGCCATCACCATCAGGGACAGTCACCACAAAACCATTGGGTGGAAACATATGATTGAACATATCGCGGTTAGCGGTGTAATTTTCCATTTGAATAAGCCCTGGAAAGTCCTCATCGCTAGACACCTGGATAGGCGCAGGTGGTGGCGCACCCGCATTAAAGCCATCATTGTGGAAAAAAAAGCCTAAAACAGTATCCGCGCCTAGTTGTTCCGCCAAGATCCTATCGCCATCTAAAGCCGGTGCCAGCTGCTGAAGCTGCGCCTTTAGCTGATCGGTGCTGAGTGATGATTGATCATCAACCGATGACGCCTCGGAATGCTGATGCATCTGCTCTAAGATGGCCTCTGCGGCATTATGCCCTGCCTCGGAAAAAACCATATCAAAGCCAATCAGGGCAGAGCCCTGCGCCCGTAGCGCATCGATGAGGGCGGCTATTTTACTGCGATCCCAAGGCCAGCGCCCCTCTCGCAACTGGGTAAACTCATCAATATCTACAATTACCACCGGCATGGCGGGCGAGCGCTGAGGGGGCAATAATTGAAAACGCAAGTCATACCAAAGCGCATTCACCCGCGACAACCCACTGCTATGGTGCGGCGCGCTGGGTACCCAAAAGTGAGTGCCCAAGGCGAGGCAAACCAGTACTAGGCCCACAACGCGAAACCGCCACCGGTGTAACATAGTATTAATTTAAATTCATCAAGGAGTAAAATTGCAGAGCCAGCCCCCATCGTCGGGAATGCAAAAGTCTTCATGAAAGAATGGATCATCCGGCCCTTCAATCCAAATAGGCTCCTCTGGATAGTCAAGGTTAGGATCTAGGCCACCCGGCGAGATGGGGTCACTTGGATCTACCCCTGCAGGCTCGGGCAAACTGTCTAGGCTCAGCTCAGGAAAGTCCAGCAGGTCTTCTGAGGCAAGCGGGTCAGAGAAATGTGTCTCAGCAGGCCCTTCAAGAAAATTATCAGTGATGCTGGCAAAGACGGGAGGTTCATCACTCAATTGGGGGGCTTGGCCTTGGACCACGATGCCGTTGTGCCCTTCGGGGACCTCGAGCTCGCCGTGATCATTGGTCAGCACCACCTTGCCACGTCCAACATGAACCCGCAAAGTATTAGGTGGATTAAGCACAGCGATATATTCTGTGCCTCGTATACCAAGGGTGGCAACCGGGGTCTTGAGCTCGTACTGCTCGTGCTTGCTGCTGCCAATCGTGCCGGTCATTGTGCGCAGCCCGCCTTTGAGCAATCCGAACACCAAGGACCCCTCTTGAGTATCCTCATAAAAATATTCCTCGACAGCAAATAAAGTATCGGGCATTAATGACACCAGACCGCCATCACTAAAACGTAGTTGAACCCGCCCATCATTGTGTGTGTTGACTCGATCTGAATTAAAAACGGGTTCTGCTTTGGCCAATGCGCGTTGACCATGCTGAGTGGATTCGGCGGTGACCTCACCTTGGGCAAAAATTGTGGTTGCTGCCTCTTGTGCCCAGATGCCAGAGCTGCCCAACAGCAGCGCTAACGCACTGAGGACTTGGCAAGATATCTGTCTAAAGTAAGTCATAGCGTAGGTTGACCATGAAAATGTGGCGCTTGTAACGACCCAAGGCCAAGTTAGAGTGGTTGCGGTAAAACTGATATTGCGGGCGGAGGGTTAACTTTCGGTTAATGGCATAAATAGCGCCTAAATAGGCATCATAAAAAGTATCCCTGCGCCGCTTTTCAAAACTGGGGTGGGTATCTTTAAATCGACGGCGTTCGACGGCCACCCCACCCTCAATTTGAAATCTAGGTGTGACCAAATACATACCGCCTATCCTGAGGCCTGCAATATCATGATTGATGTGGGTTGGCGCACGGCTTTTGCTTTTACGGTGTGTGCCCCCATAAAGAGTGGCATAAGCCAAGGCGCGCTCATCTGCAAAACCTTTCAGGAGACTGGCCCCGCCGATGTAACGCCGTGCATTACGTCTGCTGTTATCCTGAGCATAACGGCTACTGGAGTAGTTAAGTTTACTGGCTTGAGCAAAGGCACTGAGCTCAGTAGTTGAATTGACGCTATAGGCATATTGCCCAATGAGCGTGCCCATATTTCTAAAATTTTTATTGCGGAGTCGATAATTTTGTAATTTGATGCGCGCCGATAATTCATGCCTGTCTACACTGCGCGCCAAGCCCACGCTCACATCGCTGACCAGGGTGTTATATCGAGAGGTTTTAAAATTTCCACGTGTTGCGATATTACCCTGAGCGGTAAAACGCCATTGCTCATTGATGGGGGTTGAATAGCGGATGTGATAACGAGCGGTCATGACCGCGCTTTTAGTACGTTGGTGCTCCTTGGGCAACAAATAAACAATGTCGCCATCACCTGGCAGTGCAATTTCAGAAAGATCGGCAGCACTGTTGATATTGCTGTCATAACCAAGCCCCACCTGAATATATGAAGACAGGCGTGCGACCTCGCTTTTGCTTTCTGCTTGACTTAACAGGTCTAAATAGTGAGCAATGGATTTTTGAATTTCAGGAGATGGTTGCTGCTTTTGGAGGTGCTGAAGCTCTGCCCTGGCATTTTGTTTTTCGCTGAGCATAATGTAGGCGTGGGCAAGTCCGAGCCGACACTGCTCGTGATCTGGCGTCACTGCTAAACAGCGCTCGAAGGCCATCACAGCCACGGTGGGCGCATCTTCGTGCAGTGCCGCTGTACCCAGTTTTAAATCGTAGGCAGGGGTGCCCGCGCGCGAATTTTCTTGAGCCAGCAGTTCGTTGAGGCTTGAGGGGGTTTGAGCTGACGCAAGCGCACATGGCAGCATTGCCAAAAGTGCTGTAAAACGTAGTTGACGTCGCCTCTTCGTCAACCGTTTATACTTTGTTAGCATGAGGCTAATTCCATTTTGGGATGATTGTTAAGCTTTGATACATCAATTACATCTCACTGATGCTCTTTTTTGATACTTTAGGTGGTAACAAGATTGTAAAGGACTTAATACAACATAAACATTAAGTTAAACCCTATTATGAAAAAAGATAAAAAAACCCAAATGGCCTCAGCTATGGCACAAATTTTACAAATTTCTGATTTCCACCTATTTGATGACCCTGAAAAGGAGCTGCTCGGGGTAAACACTTTTTCAGCTCTAGAAGGCGTGATAGCACATATCAGGGCCCAAGAATTTTCTTTTGATTTGGTGGTGGCCAGTGGAGACATTTCGCAAGATGGCACCCCACAAAGCTATGAGCATGCGCAGCAGTTGCTGGCCCAGTTAGGGGTGCCAGTACTTTATTTGCCCGGTAATCATGATCACTTACCTGCGATGCAGCAGGTCTTAGCGGAGCAAATGGGCTCAGTCTATGAACTCGGTGACTGGCAGATAGTGGCCTTGGATACGCATGTGCCGGGCACCAATCAAGGGTATCTAAACGATGAGCAACTACAGATCTTAGAGCAGGCAGTCACCCAAGGGCCCCATCAGTTGGTCGCATTACACCACAACCCCCTACCCATAGGCAGTGCATGGTTAGATCCAATGATGATCGCGAATGCCACGCGGCTACTTAAACTGTGTGAAGAGGAGCCTTCTATACGTGGTCTGATTTGGGGTCATGTGCATCAAGAAATGGATACTGTCTGGGCGCTGGGTCCAGAGCGACGACAGTTGCGACTACTGGCCTGCCCCGCCACCTGCCTACAGTTTGCACCGCGCAGCCAACAGTTTGGTTTAGACACACAGGCGCCTGGGTATAGAGTGATTGATTTAGGGCCAGATGGCTCAATAGGTACGCAGGTAATACGGGTACCCAATTTAAGCATTACCCCCCATCTGAATAGTGGCGGGTATTAAGTGCATTCCGCCCTATTAGCATAAAAAAACCAGGCCCAACCCGAGAAAAAGTTGATTGTTCAACCCCTGAGTCTAGGCCTGGTTTAATAAGTATTGGCGTGGTGTTTATTTTTCGGCGAAAGCGCGCTCAATCACATAATCGCCCTGCTGTCCCAAACCAGGGGAAATCTCAAAACCACGCTCATCAAGGCATTGAGTGAGGTCTTTGAGCATCGAAGGGCTCCCGCAAATCATGGCTCGATCATGTTCCGCATCTAGGACAGGAAGGCCAATCTTGCTAAATAGCTCATTAGACTCCAACCAAGCGGTGATCCGCCCTTCGTTACGGAAGGGTTCGCGCGTAACGGTAGGGAAATAAATCAGCTTATCACGTACCATCTCACCGAAAAATTCATTGTTCGGCAGCTCATTTAAAATATAGTCATGGTAGGCAAGCTCAGTAGCAAATCGTACCCCATGGACCAGCACCACGTGCTCAAAACGTTCGTAAATCTCGGGATCTTTGATAATGCTCATAAACGGGGCGATGCCGGTGCCTGTGGCCAACAAGTAGAGGTTGCGACCAGGGCGCAGATCATCTGCCACCAGCGTCCCTACGGGCTTGCGGCTGACTAAAACTGTATCCCCCTCTTTGATATGCTGCAGGCGTGAGGTCAGCGGTCCGTCTGGTACCTTGATGCTCAAGAACTCGAGGTTTTCCTCGTAGTTGGCACTGACCATGCTATAAGCACGCATGAGCGGCTTACCCTCGACCTCGAGACCCAACATCACAAAGTGGCCATTATCAAAACGCAAGCTCTGGTCACGGGTAGTAGTAAAAGAAAAAAGGGAATCGTTCCAGTGGTGAACACTCAAAACGCGTTCGGTATTGTATGCAGCCATGAGTTTCTAACAATGCAATTAACAGTGATGGGATGATTATAAAAGCGCGATGATTCAGAGGGACTGAATCACCTAAAGCATATATGAGTTTAACCCAAACCTAGGGTAACCCCTAATAAGGGCCAAAGTAAAGGGATGAGTTAAAAAAACAAAAGCATCTAGGGCATTTAGTCAAAAATGCCCATGGCACTAACCTGTGTAGCTTAACACTGTAACAGAGGTATTGAGGCATTCACTTTGTTTTGGATCATGCTTCGCATCAATTACCAGTTAGCATCGCCGCTATCGCAAATACCCTATGTGTTAGTCTGAGTGGTTTGGGCTGGTTTTTAGGGCCCCTCGTCGCAGCTGATCGCGCTCTATAGACTCAAATAGCGCTTTAAAATTACCCTCCCCAAAACCTTCATCGCCTTTGCGTTGGATAAATTCAAAGAATACCGGGCCTAATAAGGTCTCGGAAAATATCTGTAGCAATAAACGAGGATCCCCTTCTTCTGTACTGCCATCCAACAAAATCCCCCGACTTTGTAGTGCGTTTACATCTTCGCCGTGATTCGGTAAACGCTCGGATAGCATTTCGTAATAAGTATCGCGAGGCGCTGTCATTAAGGGCAGTCCAGCTTGTTTAAGTTTATCTATAGAGGCATAAATATCGTCCGTCAATAAAGCGATATGCTGGATACCCTCACCATTGAATTCAAGTAAAAACTCTTCTATTTGTCCCCCACCCTGTGCTGATTCCTCGTTTAGCGGGATTCGTATCTTTCCATCAGGAGCCGTCATCGCACGCGAGGTTAAGCCTGTGTATTCCCCCTTGATGTCAAAATAACGGATCTCACGAAAATTAAATAAGCGCTCATAATAATTGGCCCAATGCGCCATGCGCCCGCGGTAGACGTTATGCGTCAGATGGTCGATTACGGTAAAGCCATGGCCGACTGGGTGTTTATCGACATCTGGTAAATATTCAAAATCAATGTCATAGATGCTATGGCCCTCGGTGTAACGGTCGATCAAATAAAGCGGCGCCCCACCAATACCCTTAATCGCCGGTAGGCGTAATTCCATTGGGCCAGTAGGGATTTCCAGAGGACGCGCCCCGAGCTCTAACGCCCGTTGATAGGCTTGCTGTGCATCGCGTACCCTAAAGGCCATACCACATGCCGAAGGGCCATGTTCTTGGGCAAAATACCAAGCATCGCTCTGAGGCTCGCGATTAATGATAAAGTTGATCCCCCCTTGGCGATAGAGTGAGACATCTTTAGAGCGGTGACGTGCAATTTCGGTAAAGCCTAATTGCTCAAATAAGGGCTCAAGTAAATTGGGGGTTGGGCTTGCAAATTCAACGAACTCAAAACCATCCAGTCCCATTGGATTATCAAACAAATCAGTCATGGTTGTCTCCTGGGTGATAGCTAATTATTTTGTGTAATTGCTTTAAATTTACAATAAACAATAAATGTTTAATGTAAGTGCTTACCCGAGTTTTCTGTCGTGACGGAGCAACTACAATGAGGGGACTTAGAGCGATATTATTGGAAGTTATATTATGACCAGCCCTCTTTCTCCTGCTGCCCAAGGACCTGAACACGCAGCCCGCCAACGCGAAACACGGCGCACGCAAAAAGCGCGCAGCCAAGAAACACGTGATAGGATTTTACGTTCAGCACTGAAAATACTTCAACAACAGGGCTACCAAAAGGCGCGCCTGCAGGATATCGCAGCTGGGGCAGGTGTCACCTTGGGGGCATTACAGCACCAGTTTGGGAATCGCCAGTCCTTGATGGAGCATGTGGTTGATGAGGTGATGCGGCCCCTAGCCCATTTGGGTGAGGATTGGTCGATGCGAGCTCAACTACTGCCCTTAGATGCGCGGGCGCATAAATTTGTGCGCAGTGCCTGGGACAATGTGTATGGTACGCGACGCTATTTGGCCGCTTGGAGTTTGTTTTTTGGTGCCCAGCAGACCGATTTATTTGGACGTATAGAGGCGCACCGAGAACGGCATGACCCCATCTATAACGAGCACTTTATCAATACCTTTCCAGAAGTCAGGCGACACCACCCACAGGCTGAGGTAGTCGCTGAAAGCATATTTGCTACCCTCAGGGGGCTATCAATAATGCAATTATTTGCCGGTCAGCCAGAACAACTACCGATACAATTAGAGCTTTTAGCCAATCAAATAATAAAGGCTGGTCAGCCAGAGCCAACCAGCCAATAATACGTATATGAGGCCAACACTATGTGGGGCCAGCCAAGTAGAACAAGAGATCACCCAATCATAGGCTGTAATACATATCAAACTCTGCGGGATGAGGGGTCGTACGCAATCGATTGACCTCTTGTTCCTTGAGTTCAATAAATGCATCGATCAAGGGGTCTGTAAATACCCCGCCGCGCAATAAAAAGTCGCGGTCATCATCCAGGCTTTGCAAGGCCTGTTCTAATGATGTGCAGACGGTGGGGATTTTACTGTCTTCTTCGGGGGGTAAATCATATAGGTTTTTATCTGCGGGATCGCCGGGATGTATTTTGTTTTCGATCCCATCCAAACCCGCGAGCATTAAAGCACTAAAGGTTAAATAAGGATTGGCCATTGGATCCGGGAATCGCGCCTCCACGCGCCGTGCTTTGGGATTGCTCACATAAGGGATACGAATAGATGCTGAGCGATTACGCGCCGAATAAGCCAGCTTGACGGGTGCTTCATAATGCGGGACTAAACGCTTATAAGAATTGGTGGTCGGGTTAGTTAAAGCGTTGAGCGCACGGGCGTGCTTGATAATGCCCCCAATATAATACAAAGCCATATCAGACAACCCACCGTATCCATTGCCTGAAAAGAGGTTTTCTCCATCCTTCCAAATGGATTGGTGAACATGCATCCCAGAGCCATTATCACCATATAAGGGTTTGGGCATAAAGGTGGCAGTTTTGCCGTATAACTGGGCAACATTGAAAACCGTGTATTTAAAAATCTGGTTCCAATCAGCGCGCTCTACCAAGGTAGAAAAGCGGGTCCCAATCTCGAGCTGGCCAGCCGCAGCCACCTCATGGTGATGAATTTCAACGGGTACTCCCTGCTGCTCTAAGAGCAGGCACATTTCTGAGCGCATATCTTGGTAGGCATCAATAGGCGGCACACGGCTGTAGCCCCCCTTGAGACCAGGCCGATGTCCCAAATTGCGATAACCCGTCGTTTGACCCGCCTGGCCATGCTGGGTTGCCCAGGGAGCGGTTTCTGAATGGATTTCTACAAAATGGCCGCCCTGATCTTGCCCCCAACGTACTCCATCAAAAACAAAAAATTCGGGTTCTGGGCCAAAGAAAACCTGATCTCCTAATCCTGTAGAACGCAGATAGGCCTCTGCACGTCGTGCAAGGGATCGCGGATCGCGCTCGTAGCCATTAAGATCAACGGGATCCACCACATCGCAGGTAAATATCACCGTGCGTTCTTCACGAAAGGGATCGAACCGCATGGTGTTTAAATCAGGCATTAACAGCATGTCTGAAGCCTCAACCCCTACCCAACCGGGCATGGACGAACCATCAAAGGGGATACCTGACTCCATGCAATTTTCATCAAAACGCTCTGCGGGCAAAGTGAGATGATGCTCACGACCCAAAATATCAGTAAATCGGCAATCTACAAAAGGAATATCATTCTCAGCGAGATAGGCGGCAATTTGTTCTGGGCGTGACATGCAAACTCCGTATCAGGGGTAAATGAATAGCAGGGTTAATGTTAAAACAAAAGAATTATTTGCGTGCGAACCGCACGGCCCTCAAAGCACATTTAGTGCATAAACAACAAAAACATCAAGATTCTTGGGTACTCAGAAACAGAGTTTGTAAGTCAGTCAAAAAACGCCATCCCAGCTCCGTCGCACAGATCCTATCAAAACGGTCCTCCATCAAACCTTTATCGACGGCCTGTTGAATCGCTTTTGAAATCCACTGCCCGCCCAAACCCGCACGCGCTGTAAAGTACTCATAAGGTACCCCATCTTTGAGTCTCAACACATTAAGCATGAATTCAAAGGGCAATTCTGTTGCCTTTACCTCGTAGCGCTCGCTAACTTGCTTGCCCTGCCCTTGTAATGCCTGCTGCATCCAGACTTGAGGATTACGCGTGCGTGCCATGCGAGTAATGGAATGCGGAAATGAGATTTTGCTATGCGCTCCTGGACCGATTCCCAGATAATCTCCAAATGACCAGTAATTCATGTTGTGAGCGCCATAGTGTTTATGTTTGGCAAAGGCCGACACCTCATAGTGCTCAAAACCTATGTCTGTCACTGTATCAATAATCTGGTCATGCATAGCTGCACTGTCTTCTTCGCGCGGCAACTCTGGTGGATATTTGGCAAAAACAGTATTGGGTTCGAGCATCAGCTGATAAATTGACAGGTGAGTTGCACCACTATCAATGGCGCGATGCACCCCCTTTAGGCAGTCTTCAACAGATTGACCGGGCAAAGCATACATGAGATCAATATTGACACGATCCACCGCTGCTAATGCCGCGTAGATGGCTTGTTGGGCTTGATGAGCGTCATGGATGCGCCCTATTTTCTGCAGTACATCGTCATTAAAACTTTGTACGCCAATAGATAACCTATTGACACCGGCCTGGGCATAGTCCGCAAAACGGCCTGCCTCACTGGCGCCTGGATTCGCTTCTAAGGTGATTTCAGCCCCCTGCGCCAATGGCAAATATGCGCGTACCATACTGATGACGCGATCTATAAATGCCGCACTCATCAGACTCGGTGTCCCCCCACCAAAAAACACAGAAATGATAGAGCGACCCCAGATATCAGGCAGTGCCTGCTCCAGATCGATTTGCAAAGCACGGAAAAAATCATCCTCAGGAATCACCTCAGGCGCCACATGCGCATTAAAATCACAATAAGGACAGCGACGGACGCACCAAGGCAAATGAATATATAACCCCAGTGGCGGCAATATTGAGAAATTAGGGCGCTGGCTGCTTTTGGGGGATAACAGCTGTATGGGCTTCATAGGGATGTCTCACGAGAAATCACAAGGGTGAAACCTAATAAATATTACTTAATTGGGTAAATAAAAAACGCATCGCTTGACCGCGGTGACTGTGCTCATTTTTTTGAGTGGCATCCAACTCGGCAGCAGTGCATTTGAGTTCGGGTAGCCAGAAAATAGGATCATAGCCAAAACCATGCTGCCCCTTGGGGCTGTGACCTATTTCACCCCACCACATACCCTGTGCGATTAATGGCAAGGGATCATCGGGATGCCGAACATGCACCAAGAGGGCAACAAAACAGGCCCGACGCTGCGTGACCCCCTGCATTTGATGCAAAAGCAATGCATTGTTAGCCGCATCAGCATCGAGGCCCTCGAGCTGTACTTGCACATCGGCCTCCAGCGCCCCGTTGGCTATTTGCTGCGCCGCATACCGTGCAGAAAGCACACCCGGTGCTCCGTTAAGTGCATCAACGCAGATGCCCGAATCATCCGCAATGGCGGGTAATCCGGTGGCTGCACTGGCATGGCGGGCCTTGGTTAAAGCGTTTTCTAAAAAAGTTCCATAGGGCTCTGGGGCAGCGCTGACATTAAATTGCCTTTGTGCAGCAATAGTTAGGTTTAAAGGCGCCAACAGCCGTTCGAATTCTGCCAGTTTACCCGGGTTATTAGAGGCCAAAACAATGGTTTGATCAGGAGTATGCGCTGATTTAGTCAAGGCAGCCCTCATTGTATGTATCTTTACTCATTAAAACTGAATGCCCATCTGTTCCTTGAGGCATTGGCGCTGTCGCGCAAAGAGCTGCCCGATGCCTTTTTGTGCGACATCCAGTACTTGACCGAGCTCATTACGTGCAAAGGTAGCCCCTTCGGCGGTACCTTGGATTTCAATAAAATGCATCTCACTATTCATCACGATATTGACATCGGCATCGCAGCTAGAATCCTCTTTATAGTCTAGATCCAGCAAAGGCTGGTTGTCGGCCAAACCGACTGACACGGCTGCCACCTGTTTTAAGAGTGGGTTACGTTGCAGTTCACCTGTTTCAAGTAATTTGTTGACTGCCAAAGCAGCCGCCACCCAAGCCCCTGTGATACTGGCGCAGCGCGTCCCTCCATCAGCCTGTAAGACATCGCAATCCAGCTGAATGGTGCGTTCGCCTAATAATTTGAGATCAAAAGCCGCACGCAAGCTACGCCCGATTAACCGTTGAATTTCTTGTGTGCGCCCACTTTGTCGACCTCTTGCGGCCTCGCGACTGCCTCGTGTATGTGTTGCCCGTGGCAACATGCCATATTCAGCGGTGACCCAACCCTGCTCTTGGTCAGTTAAAAAAGGCGGGACGCGATCAAGAACACTGGCATTGCACAGCACATGGGTATGTCCCATTTTGATCAGCACGGAGCCTTCAGCATAGCGCGTAAACTCCAATTCAAATTCCACTGGACGCAAAGCATCAAAAGCTCGCCCGTCACTGCGTTCATTAAAATGTTTTTCTGTGTCCATGACCATTTATTCGCCTAATTTATTAACAATCAATCCATTGTACGTGAATGTACACTCTATACCGCACTCTATGCTAGCATTTCACTGTTTTCACGTACTTTGGTTGACTCTTGTTTTGCCACCCTCTCATTCCTTTAGGTAGATCTCATGGCTATTTATAGTATGACGGCCTTTGCCCAGGCGCGCACCACATTTGAGCAGATGCAAATTCTACTGGAAATTCGCAGCGTTAATAACCGTTATTTAGATTTACACCTGCGCATGCCTGATGAGTTGCGCTTTTTTGAGCCCCGCCTACGCGCCCTTATTTCTGAACACATCAGCAGAGGAAAATTAGATGTACGTTTACAAGTTCAAAGACAAAATACGACGGCTGCTGCACCTTTAGCCACAGAATTTTTGGAATCAGTTAGGGCACAGCTAAAACACATTCGCGAGGTGCTGCCCGAGACCCCTGCCCCTGCTTTTAATGAGCTTTTTGCTTTGGCCAGTCAACACCAAGAAATTGAAAAGGAGCATTGGCAACCCTTGCTTGAAAGCCTCACCGCTGAGGCTTTACAAGAGCTCACAGCCCATCGTGCACGTGAGGGTGAACAATTAGGGACTGCCATGCGCGATTTTGCCCGTCAAATGTTGACGCATATTGAGACCGTCAAGAATCACCTGCCCGAGGTACAAAAGGAATACCAGCAACGTGTGGCACAGCGCTTACGCGAAGCGCTCGAACAGGCCAGTCCAGAGGGGATGCAATACGTCAGTGCAGAAGAATTTAATGCGCGTGTCGCTCAAGAGGCTGCGGCATTTAGTTTACGCATTGATGTGGCCGAAGAGATCACCCGGCTGGAGGCTCATGTGAATGAGCTTTTCCATCTACTCGGGGCGCCCCAAAGTGAGCACATTAAAGAAGTGGCAACAAAACATACCTCTAAAAAAACCAAACACAATAGCTTAGGGAAACGTTTGGATTTTTTATTTCAGGAAATGAATAGAGAAGCCAATACCTTAGGCTCCAAGGCGGGTTCAATAGAACTCACACAAGCCGCCATAGAATTAAAATTATTAATTGAGCAGCTGCGTGAACAAGCACAGAATTTAGAATAATCTTGTTTTTGTCGGTACATACAAAAACGGCCATACTTCGACTGAAGTATGGCCGTAATAACGCTAGTTGGGATTAACGCTGCTCATTGGCGTGACGTTTGCGCAGTTCTTTTGCTGCGTTAACCATCGCCTGTAATGCAGGGCGTGTTTCATCCCAGCCGCGTGTCTTGAGACCGCAGTCAGGGTTGACCCAAAGACGCTCTACAGGAATCTTTTTGGCGGCGCGCTCCATGAGCTCAACCATCCAGTCCTGATTAGGCACCAAGGGTGAGTGAATATCATAAACCCCTGGACCGATGTCATTGGGATAGTGGAAATCCTCAAAGGCATCAAGCAGCTCCATATTAGAGCGCGAGGTTTCAATGGTAATTACGTCTGCATCTAGAGCGGCAATGGACTCCATGATGTCATTAAATTCGGAATAACACATATGGGTATGAATTTGTGTTTCCGGTTTGACGCCGCCGCAAGTGATCTGAAAGCTGTCGACTGCCCACTCTAAATACTCAGCCCACTTGTCTTTACGCAGGGGCAAGCCCTCGCGAATGGCAGGTTCGTCTACTTGAATGGCTTTAATACCACCGGCCTCAAGATCCAAGACCTCATCGCGCAAGGCTAAAGCGATTTGGCGGCAGGTCTCTTCACGAGGTTGGTCATCACGGACAAATGACCACTGCAACATCGTAATAGGACCGGTTAGCATCCCTTTTACGGGGCGATCAGTGAGGCTTTGCGCGTATTTGGCCCACTCAACGGTCATAGGAGAGACACGCACTACATCACCATAAATGATGGGAGGCTTAACACCACGAGTGCCGTAGCTCTGCACCCAGCCATTTTGAGTAAATGCATAACCACCGAGCAATTCCCCAAAGTACTCAACCATATCATTACGCTCGGCTTCACCGTGCACCAACATATCAATGCCCAGTGCTTCCTGTTCTTGGATGACCTTGGCAATTTCTTTTTGAATGCCTTCTTGGTAGGCTGCATCGCTAAGCTCATGATCACGCCAGGCACGGCGCAGAGCACGGACCTCTTGGGTCTGTGGGAAAGAACCGATGGTGGTGGTGGGGAATAAAGGCAGTTTTAAATCCGCTTGCTGCACTTTTTGACGCTCTGCAAAAGGCACGCGTTGACGAACTACCTGATCTAAATTGGCAAAACGTTCTGCCACTTCAGGACGGTGAATACGGGACGATGTGCGACGATTTTCCAAGGCCTGAGTGCTGTCAGCAATACGTTCTTTTTGCGCATCGGTAGCGTTATTCTCTAGCAAGGCCTTAATCAGCGCCAATTCCTCAAGCTTTTGCTCAGCAAATGCTAACCAGCTCTTTAACTCAGGGTCTAACAAAGTTTCAACGCTGAGATCGACGGGGCTGAGTAACAGCGAGCAAGAGGGGGCCAACCACAGGCGATCGCCGAGTTGCTGATGAAGGTCTTGGTACTTATCCGCAATGGCTTGTACATCGCTACGCCAGACGTTACGGCCGTCAATCACACCTAAGGAAAGGATTTGATCCTCACCAAGGCGGGAGACAAAATCATCTAATTGCTCTGGAGCGCGCACCAGATCTAAGTGAATACCGGCAATAGGTAGTTTCAATAAACGCTCAGCATACTCGCCTACCCCTTCGAAGTAGGTGGTCAATAACAAAGGCACCTCTGCCTTGGCGAGCTGTGTCACACTTTGCTCTACTGCGGCCACCCAAGCCTCTGGCAACTTGAGACCCAAAGCAGGCTCTTCGAGTTGGATTTGACCCACCCCTTGATCTTTTAAACGCGCAATGATTTGCTCATAAGCGGCCAGCAAACCGGGAAGCAGTTGAAGCTTTTTCTCATCAGTAGGACCCTCTACAAAGGCGTCTCCTTTGCTCAGGTACAAGAAGGTGACCGGGCCCACTAATGCGACTTTAATCTTGTCGTGTAATTTTTTGGCCTCATCTACCTGCTCAAAGAGGTCCTCTTTAACCAGTTTAAATTGCTGATCTTCGTCGAGCTCGGGTACGATGTAGTGGTAGTTGGTATCAAACCATTTTGTCATTTCACTGGCAATGGCTTTTTCACCATCACCATCATAGCCACGAGCAAGTGCAAACAGCAGATTAAGCTGCCCCGTCTTGTCATTAGCTTGGGCTTTTTTGCTCTCAAAACGACTTGGAATAATATCCAGCATGGTGGTCAGCTCGAGCACATGGTCATACCATGCAAAGTCGCCCACAGTCAGCCACTCAATGCCAGCATCGCGCTGTGTTTCCCAGTGATTTTTTCTGAGTGTTGCGCCGATTGTAAATAACTCATCAGCGGTAATTTCATCACGCCAATATTTTTCTACAGCAAATTTAAGCTCGCGATGCTTACCAATGCGAGGAAAGCCTAAGTTATGAATAATGCTCATTTAAATATATCGTCCAATTGTTCAAGGTGTTAGCAGTTTATGTGCAATGAAATAGCATTGAACACATTATGCCAAACACAGGTTAAAATAAAAAATCAAATATCACATCAACAACATGAGATATTCTCATGCAATAACATGTACTACTGACAAAATAAAAAATGCTTGAAATTAAACACCTAGAAACCCTAACCGCCATTCGCGAAGCGGGCAGCTTGCAAGAGGCAGCAGAGCAGCTGTATGTCACCCAATCTGCCCTCTCTCACCAGCTGCGCGAGCTCGAGGCCCGTTTGGGCGTTTCCTTGCTCAATCGCCGCACACGTCCTGCACGTCTCACCACTGCGGCGTTGCGTATTTTGGCACTCGCAGACGAGGTGTTGCCCCGCGTCCGTGCAACTGAAAAAGAGCTACAAAGTTTGGCCAAAGGGGAGTCTGGTCGTCTTTATTTAGCCATCGACTGTCACTCTTGCTTTCAGTGGCTCATGCCCGCACTGGACAGTTTTCGCAAAAAATGGCCAGACATTAGCTTAGACCTATCTGCCGCGTTTTCCTTTGCCCCTCTGCCCGCTTTGATTAGGGGTGATCTGGATTTGGTGATTACTTCGGACCCGCAGCAGCTCAATGGAATTGAATACACCCCCCTATTTCGATATGAGTTAGTCGCAGTTTTGGGTAGCCAACACCCCTTGTTAGCATCAGATTTTCTAAAGCCCGAGCATTTCAGTGCCTACACCCTCATCACCTACCCTGTCAGCCGTGAACGTCTGGATGTGTTTACTCAGTTTTTAGATCACGAGGGGGTGGAGCCAGCAGAAATTCGGCAAGCAGAGCTCACCCCCATGATTATTCAATTAGTGGCTAGCCACCGCGGATTAACTGCTCTGCCTAATTGGGCAGTGGATGAGTATCTGACAGCGGGTTGGGTGCAAACGCGCCCACTGGGTCCGGGTGGTGTGTGGCGTACCCTTTATGCGGCCAAGCGCAAAGAAGACATGGATGCTAAATACGTACTGGATTTTATTCAACAAGCACAAGCCACTTGCTTTGAGCATTTGCATGGTATTTTACCGGCCAATGAGGACTGAGCGCTTATGCCGATGTGCTTGTGATTCGCCCACCCATATTCCTCCAGACCAGGCTAACTTTACTCTCGTCAGCATCGATCACTACACTAAATCAGTGCAGATTCTTTGCTTCTTTGCTCGGTAAGGTTGAGGTTGCGCATGACAGCCAGCGTAGCCTCTGCTTGGTTGAGGGCATAAAAATGAAATCCTGGTGCACCCAGATCGATCAGCTCAGCGCACAGTTTGGTCGCGACATCAATGCCAAAATCCCTAATAGAGCGGCGGTCATCACCAAAATCCTGTAATCGCAATCGTATCCAGCGCGGGACATCCGCACCACACATCTTGGAGAAACGTAAGATCTGTTTGGCATTAGTGATGGGCATGATCCCCGGAATGACTGGTATTTGCGCTCCTTTACGTGCACTGCGTTCGAGAAAATCCTCATAGGCAGCCGCATTAAAAAAATACTGAGTAATCCCTGCATCAGCCCCTGCATTAGCCTTGTGGACATAATGCTCGAGATCTTCTGCAAAGGTTTCAGCCTCAGGATGCATTTCTGGATAAGCAGCCACATAAAGATGGAAATGATCACCATAATGCTCGCGAATAAATAACACTAAATCGCGCGCATAACGCATTGGCCCATCAAAAGCGCCCATCCCTGAGGGAATATCCCCGCGCAAGACCACTAGGCGCCTCACCCCCAGTGCCTTGTAATGATCCAGCAAATCAAGGAGTTCCTGCTGGTGAGTCCCAATACAGGAAAGATGCGGGACCACCTCAAAACCCAGCCGCTGCAATGACTCAACAGTTTGTACAGTGCCTTTCTGGGTGGATCCGCCCGCACCAAAGGTCACGCTGATAAATTCAATACCTGAGCCCATCAATGCCTTTGCTGCACGCAACAGCCGCTCTCTAGCGGGAATATCCCGAGGTGGAAAAAACTCTGCGCTCACACTCAACACACTCATAAACCCCTCATCGTGAAAAATAGCTCTTTAGATAGATGTTCTTTAATTTCCTTCATGTTAAACGAGTTAAGTCAAAATAAAAAATGGTTGTCTTCAATTACTATATGAATAAAATTCATTAAATGGGCGCTATAAGAAATAAAAACCCTTTCTACAAAAATGCACCCCCCTAAGCGGTTTACTACCAGTTGAAACAACCCGTTAGGCTCTGTTGGTTTCAGGCGTTTTTCAATGGAATTTGTTTGCAGTCCTAGTAAAAACCCTGCTATACTTTCTCGGATTGCAAGCTAAGGAGAAACCGCAATGGATACAGAACCTGGTGAAAGTTGCCGTACACATGGCGGCCCTGTTTGTTAGGAAACTCATCTGTATTACTTGCGCTTCCTGACAAACAGAGCTTTTGTTAGGAGGCTCTCTCTTCTGACCTTTCGTCCTTTGACGTGACGAAACGGCCCAAATGCCTCCCCGGCCTTTTCCTATTTTCTTTATCCGGTGCCTTATTTCTGGCAGTTCGCTGCGCAGAAAGGGTTTTTATCTGTTCGGAGCTTAGGCGTCCGAGGAGATCCTTTTGTTTTTCTTTTTTTGGAATCAGTAAGAAATGCCTTAAAAAATAAAAGGAAACTGATATGGAACTCGATCAAATCGTTCAAGAAGTTCAAGCCGCCGTCGCCAACAATGATTGGCAACAGGGTATCGAGCTTTTACGGCCTTTGCCCGCACCTGACTTGGCCTATGTGCTTTGTGAGTGTGACCCCGAAATGGCTTTGAATTTTTTGCGACGGTATACGCCCAAAGAGCAATCGAGTATTTTTGGTTACCTGCGTCCTGCCATGCAGTCCGAGCTTGCCGAGCTGATGAGCCGTTCCGAGCTCACCGAGCTATTCGCATTGATGGATCATGATGAACGAGCTGACCTATATAATCGCCTGTCCGAAGATGAGCGCCTAAGCATTTTGCCTGGGCTCGCCCATGCAGAACGCGAAGATATCCGCATGCTGGCCAGCTACGAGGAAGGCACCGCCGGCGCCATTATGACATCGGCCTATATTAGCTTGTCGCAAAACCTAACAGCTGCCGAGGCGCTGCAACGAATCCGGCAAGAGGCACCCGATGCCGAAACCATCTATCAGATATATATCATTGATGATCAGCGCCATCTGATTGGGACTATTTCTTTACGCGATCTTTTACTGGCTCCTTCTTCGACCAAGCTCAGCAGTGTCATGGTGACCGATGTCATTCACTGTCGGGTCAATGACCCACAGAGTGAGGCGGCGCATTTCATTGCACACTATGACTTAATTTCATTGCCGGTCATTGATGATACCGATCGCTTGGTTGGAATCATTACCCATGATGACGCCTTGGATGTTACCCAAGAAGAAAGCACCGATGACCAAATGCGCCTGGGGGCGGTAGATGGCTCTCCTGCGATGTCACTCAAAGATGCGAGCATTGGTACTTTATACCGAATGCGCGTGTTTTGGCTGGTGATTCTGGTTTTTGGTAATGTCTTTTCCGGGGCGGGTATCGCATACTTTGAAGGCCTGATTGAGAGCATGGTTGCCCTCGTGTTTTTCCTGCCCTTATTAGTCGATAGTGGTGGCAACGCAGGCTCGCAAAGTGCCACTCTGATGGTACGTGCACTGGCCACGGGTGAAGTACGCATGCGTGACTGGTTCCAAATGCTCAGTAAAGAAATCACCGTTGCGGTGTTATTGGGGGTCAGCATGGCCGCTGCCGTATCGTTAGTGGGACTCGTCAGAGGCGGGGCGGTATTGGCCTTTATTGTGGCAACCACCATGATATTAATAGTTATTGTGGGTAGCGTGATTGGCATGTCACTGCCCTTTGTGCTGACACGATTCAAAATGGATCCTGCCTCGGCCAGTGCGCCGCTCATCACCTCAATCTGTGATGCTGCGGGTGTATTAATTTATTTTAATGTCGCCAATCTCATGCTTGATTTCCCCGCTTAATCTAAAATTAAATATATTTTTGACCTATAAAAGCCAGGCTGATGCCTGGCTTTTTTTAACGTACTAAATCGGGACGGCTCAAGCCAAAATGTTCTCGCAATGTATCACCTGTATATTCACTGCGAAATAATCCTCGCTTTCTGAGCTCTGGCACCACCTGTTCGATGAAATCTTGCAAGCTATGAGGTAAGGATGGCGGCATGAGATTAAACCCATCGGCACCCTCATTTTTAAACCACTGCTCCATTTGATCGGCAATCTTATCGGGTGTGCCTATCATGGTGCAATGTCCTCCCCCTGCAGCCAGGCGCCCGAGCAGCTCTCTTAGCGTTGGCTTTTCTGTTTCAATGATTCTCAAAATAGTCATATAGCGACCTTTGGGGCCCGTAAACTCATCCAATGGGGTGAGCGCCGGCAATGGCTCGTCCAAGGGCCAATCACTGCAGTCTTGACCGATGTAGGTGCTCAATTGCTGCAATGCAGATTCTGTCGGCAGGTATTCGTCTAGCTCGCGCTGTTTGGCGCGTGCCTCCGCCTCGGTAGACGCCACATAAGTCACTAAGCCCGGCAAAATAACAGGTTTAAACCCAGGGCGGTGCTTTTGCACACGTGCATTAATATCCCTGTAATATGACTGCGCAGAAGCCAAATCATAGGCCACTGCGTAAATGGCCTCTGCAAATTGTGCCGCCAACTCACGTCCTGGTTCTGACGAACCTGCCTGAATTAAAACAGGTCGGCCCTGGGGACCTCGCGGTACGGTCAGCGGACCATCCACCAAGAAATGCTCACCTTCGTGATTGAGCGCTTGGATTTTTTCCACATCGGCATATAAGCCCTTTCGATCGGCAATTAACGCATTATCGGCCCATGAGTCCCATAAAGCATTGATCACCTCAATGAATTCTTGTGCGCGTGCATAGCGAACATCATGTGCTGGCATCTTGGGTAAATTGTAATTACGGGCCTCTACGTCATACATGGAGGTGACGATGTTGCAGCCCACCCGCCCCTTGGACAAATGATCAATAGATGCCAGCATTCGTGCTGCTAAAAATGGTGTATAAAAGGTACTGGATACTGTGGTGATGAAACCGATACGCTCGGTGTGTGCAGCTAAAGCGGATAATGTGCTGAGGGGCTCAATAAACCATCGGGGACTATTAGCCAAGTCAAAATTATATTGACCGTCAGCAAAAAACACAGCATCAAACTTGGCTTTTTCAGCCATGCGCGCCAAAGAAACATAATAATCCAGCGAACCCAACTCATCGATATGAGAATCTGGATGACGCCATGCCGCTTGATGGTGGCCGCAGGCTAAGATAAAGAGATTTAAATGCATTTGACGACTCATTGCTTGACCAAGCCTCCATCAACAATCAGATTTTGTCCCGTGACCGCACGCGCCCATGGAGAGGCAAAAAACAAAGCTGTATCAGCCAACTCGGCGGGGGTAGTCACCCGCTGCAGAGGGGTATTTTGTGCTATCAACTCAAATACCGCATCCGGCGTGGCGGCCGATGCATCAGTAGTGCGTAACAACCCCCCCGAAATCATATTGACCGTAATTCCCTTGGGGCCCAAGTCATGGGCAAAGGTGCGGGTCAATGCCAATAATGCAGATTTAGCTGCAATGTAATCGTGATAAGGAACAACCGGATTTTGAACAAGGTTAGTGCCAATATTGATGATCCGTCCAAAGCCAAGATCAGTCATCCCGGGTAAGACCGCCTGGATCGCGTTTACAGCACTTTGTACACCACCCATTTGCTGCTCTATCGCTGACCAGCTAATGTTTTCAGCCTTGGCTCTTGCATCCCCATCAAACTTAAATTCGGGCAAAGCGTTATTTACCAATGTGCTGATGGGTGCATTAAAATGAGATTGTGCTTGGGACACCATCGCCTGCACTGCCTGCGCATCACGCACATCGGCTTGTATGGCAATGGCTTTGTCACCAATTTCTTTGGCCAGACGTTCAGCAGCTGCTGCACTTTTATAGTAATTAATAATGACATGCGCACCTTGTGCTGCAAATGCCTGGCTAAGTGCACGCCCGAGCCCTCGTGCAGCTCCTGTAATCAGAACAACCTGCTCGGATAAATCAATTATTTCATGCTTAGACATAAAAAAAGCCTCATTAAATGAGGCGAAGGACTGCTGGCCCGACGCGCCGCGACAGTCTGAGACAGCAGATATCGCGGGTGAGGTGCGCTGGGCCTGACATCCCTCCGCCAGTATGAACTGGATCAGGTTCGACGGGTGTGGTCTCAGTCCTGCTAATACGCAGGACACCCCGTGTCTTGTGTGTTAAACACTTTAGCCGATGCAAAGAAATTAATCAAAGCTAATGCTGAGTTCTACTCTCCGATTAAGTGCGCGACCCTTAGCTGTCGCATTATCACTGATAGGTTGGGTATCCGCATGACCAATAGCTCTTAAACGGTTGCTTGATGTCCCGTTTGCCTCGAGATAGCGCACGACACTCCCCGCCCGTGCGCTCGAGAGTTCCCAATTAGAAGGAAACCGGTGGCTACGAATAGGCAGCGAATCGGTATGCCCTGAGACGGTGATTAAGACATCATTATGCTGAAAAACGGGCAGTAGTTTTTTTAATACCCTGAGCCCTTCTAAGCTTAAATCGGCTTGTCCCGAGGGAAACAATAACTCGCTATTGATCCTAAAGTGCACGGATTTGTCTTCTACAATGATTTCAATATCGTCTCCTAATGCAGCGAGATCAATTCCGCCCCATTCTATAAGCCCATCAGCCGGAAAGGACTGTGCAGCAGAATCCTGCTCGGCGCTATCCGCAGTCGCAGGTGCCGACGCAGGATCTATGTCTTGATCTGATTGGGTTTGTGCGCCTGCAAATGCAAGCATAACCAGCATTAAGACCAACAGCAGGGTCATCATATCAAGATAGGTTGCAAACCAAGTCTCCTCCTCCTCTTGAGGGGGAGTTGCGTTTAGAGCCACCCATGCGGTAGCGTGTTGATCGGAATGTCCGCGTTGCCGTAACCGAACCCGCGCTTCCTGGAGCTCTTTTTTTAAAAGTTCATTGCTGGTGGTTAAATCACGTAATTTTTTAGTGGGCATGGCAGCAATTATGAATTTAAATGCTCAGTTTGCTCGTCATACAGTGCCTGATCACTATTCAGTTCATCGCGGTACTGTGCCATAAAGGAATTAAGTGTTTCGCGCATCACTGCTGGTCCACGCTTCTGACTCATCATGGAAATGCCCTGCAAGACCATATTCATCAAAATGACACGCTGTTCAGTGCGGCGCTCTAACTTGACGGCCACCGGTTTAAAAATAAGGTTAGAAAGCAGTACGCCATAAAAAGTGGTCATCAACGCTAATGCCATCTGCTGGCCAATCGCCGTAATATCCCCATCGCCCAACAAAAACATCAAATTGACCAAGCCAATGAGTGTCCCGATCATGCCAAAGGCCGGGGCATAACTTGCCATCACCCTAAATAGTTGCGCCTCAGCGTGCTCGCGCGCGCGCATTCTTGAAATCCGCCATTGTAATAACTCTAAAATCTCTTCTTCTGGAGTCATATCAATGACGAGCTGCACCCCAGTTTTCAAAAAGGGATTATGTACCTCTTCAAGGGCATCCTCAACGGCGCGAATATCACCCGCTATCCAGAGTCTAGAAATATTTATAAGCTCATCAATATCGTCTTGGGTATAGAGCTTTTCATTGCGTAGTACCGTGCCGATAAGACCAAAAATCCGCACAACCTCGCTTAGAGGATAGCTGATAAATGTCGCAGCCATCGTCCCTACGAGTACGACCAAAAGACCAGGGATATCTATAAATAAGCTGGGATCTACAGCGGTATAAAATAAAACAACCGCCAGCAAAATAACACTTGCAACAATGCCAATAAGCGTAGATGGATTCATGATAAGCACATAAAACTAAAGACAGTCTTATCTAGTTATCGGCATCAAATAGTAAATCTTTAATTTTTTTAAATTATGGTTGGGACCAAAGCGCTAATTCCACCCTTACATGTGCCGGCGGGTAACCGCCCTGCCATGACTTCACCTCTAGTTTGAGCCATAAAGGATCATAAATGCTCTGGTCAGTAAAAAAAGAACCTGCCAAATGGCCATCTGGAGAGGCTTGACGGCATTGTTTGCGTCGGGCATCGCAAAGTGTTGCACTGAGTTGAGCAGGATGTTGCCAGTGTAGTGTCAAAAGCAAGTGCTGCAGCTTTAAATTGCTCGACTGGCTGCTCCCTTGGGAAGGCAGTCGTAGTTCAACCCACACAGGTTTCGCTTGCTGTTCAATGCTGATCGAGTTTGCTCGGATGTGATGACTCGATGCAGACACCGCTTGCCCAATAATCAAGCACAACCCAATCAAAATCATCACAATGTGGTTTTTTTTCATGAAAACTCAATCCCTAAAGATTAAAAACGCGCTTTTATAAGGGATGATCCTAGGCTAAAAAACGCCTAACTATCATTAATTTAGGGGCGGAAGTTACAGCATTTTCTGGTATGATTATGAGGTGTCCTCGAAACCACCCCACCTGCCATTGCAAACCATACCGCACGACTATGTTTAAGACCAAAGCAAAGCCCACAATTATACTCGCCGCAACCACATTAGTCCTAACATCTGCAGTTGCTTTTGGGCTTAAAACAAATGCTCAGTCCACCTATCAAGCCGAGCAAGATAGCCCACAATACGACGCACCTTACAAGGTACATGCTCAAAACCTTACCCCCGTCACCGCATCGGTGACCCAACCTGCGCAAAATGATGATTCTATCTTATTGAAATTGGCAGCTAACGACCTGCACTCGCAGGTTGCTTATGTATATGATGTGGATACTGGCGAAGTGCTATATGAGAAAAATCATTATTTAGTACGCCCCATCGCTTCCATCACCAAGCTGATGACTGCCATGGTGGTATTAGATGCGCAGCAAGATCTCGATGAAATGCTGGAAATCACCCGCGAGGATATCGATACGCTTAAACATACCCGTTCACGTCTATCGATAGGCTCAAAATTAAGCCGACGCGATTTACTTTTATTGGCCTTGATGTCTTCAGAAAATCGTGCTGCGAGTGCTTTAGGGCGTAATTATCCAGGGGGGCTACCCGCATTTGTTAGGGCCATGAATGAAAAAGCCCAGGCGCTGGGTATGCGCTATACCTTATTCGTAGAGCCGACTGGATTATCCAGCGAAAATCTCTCAACGGCACCTGATTTAGCTAAAATGCTTCAGGCTGCCGCCGAATACTCTTTGATTCAACAGTTTTCTACTAACAAAGATTACACGGTCAGCCCAAAACCTGGGCAGCAACTGAGATATGTGAATACTAACCGCTTAGTGGCAAACAAAGATTGGCAAATCCAGGTGTCTAAAACTGGTTTCATCAACGAAGCGGGCAGATGCTTAGTGCTTAACACACAACTTGACAATCGCAATGTCGCCATTGTATTACTGAACGCCTATGGGCGTTATTCTGGCATGGGCGATGCTAACCGTATTCGTCAGGCCTATCAGTCACAGCCTGCTCTCGTCGCCGCACGATAATCTCATGTGTATTGCCTATATAGAATTTCAACCCGATCACGCCTATCCCTTGCGTATTGCCGCAAATCGCGATGAATTTCATCAACGCCCAGCGCTGACCGCTCACTACTGGCAAGACGCCCCAGGGTTACTCGCCGGCCGAGATCTCGAAGCTGGGGGCACTTGGTTAGGGGTGCATCCTGAAAACGGGCGTTTTGCGTTAGTGACTAACTTTAGAGAGCCCGGCCACCCTGTGCCCAGCGACGCGATCAGCCGCGGCCATCTAGTACAAGAGTTTCTAACCGGCGACCAAAATGCGGCTAATTACTTAGCAAAGATCGCCGCTCAAAAACACCGTTACGCGGGATTTAATCTCATCGTTGGCGAGCATTTAGGCGATTCTAAAGCGGCATTATGGTATTACAGCAATCGTGCTGCGCAGGGTCCTCAAGCACTATCCGCTGGCCAGTATGTGCTTTCAAATCACCTGTTGGATACACCATGGCCCAAAACACAACGGCTTGCTACACAATTACAAAAACCTTTTGCTTTCGAGTCTCTATCTAAGCAAATCACTGGTTGCTTACATGTACTGCGCGACAGCACTCAGGCTTCTGATGCACAATTACCCTCAACCGGCGTGAGCCAAGACATGGAAAAACTACTGAGCAGTATTTTCATAGTCAGCCCCGAATATGGCTCACGATGCTCTACAATTATGCTCATTAACGCCTCAGGGTACGGTGTGTTTTGCGAGCAAAGCTACGACCCAACCGGTCAACCCACTGACCGTATTGACTGGCCCTTGCAATTAAGGCCAAATAGTAAATAGATCGTTACGGATGTTGGGCTGTTGTGTGGGCTGCATGCTGCTAAAATAAAGTCACTTATTCAATAATTAGGCAAATACAATGAGTTTGTTTAACACCTTTCATCGGGGCACTCGAGCGGTAAAGCTTTTCACTGCGTGTGTTTCCATTGCATTTTCTGCCCCTTTGCTGGCTGCAGATGATACCGATCTAGACACCTCTGTAGGTAGCGGCTTACAGCTTGGGGAGCTCGAGCGCAGCGATGCCCCTGCAGTCGCTGATGAGCCGGCTAGTCAGCTACCGGCATTGCAATATCATAATGGCATCCCCTACATCACCGGCGGTATTGGCAGCGACGAAGCCACCGTTTTCAAAGAACAGAGGCGCAAATTTCCACTCAGCCTTAACTTTGGCCAAGAGGTAGGTGATCGCACAGCTTATGCTGCGGATGTGCAGGTGGTGATTCGTGATGAGGATGACCACACTATATTTAATATCAATAGCGAGGGCCCTTATTGTTTGGTCGACCTCGAGCCTGGAGATTACGAGGTTCACGTGACCTACATGGGCAACACAGAAACCCGCAACTTCACAATCAAACAGGGCGAGCCTGTGGAAATCAATATTCGCTGGCCTTCAGACCTCAGTGATGGCTCAATCAAAAGCCTTAAAGAAGATCTCAAGGAAGAATTAATGTAAACCGCATGAATGGCATTTTTTCTTGATTGGCCTCTTTAACGCCTAATATTCTAAATAGCACACATCAATGGTAACGCCATGGCACAGTACGCTGTGATTGGTTTGGGTCGTTTTGGCGGCTCTACCGCCCAAGAGCTCATAAAAATGAATCACTCAGTATTGGGTGTGGACAGCGATCCCAAGCTCGTTGACCACTATGCTGAGCTATTATCACGCGCTGCAGTGGCCGATGCGAGCGATAAAGAGGCCCTTGAGGAGTTAGGACTGGCCAATTTTGATGGTGTATTGGTGGCTATCGGCGAAAGTTTTGAGGCCAGCTTGGTCTGTGTCGTGCACCTCAAAAGCCTAGGGGTAAACAATATCTGGGTAAAAGCGCAATCTCGCGCCCAGCACGTTATCTTAAACAAAGTAGGCGTGACACGGATCATCCACCCAGAAGAAGAAATGGGCATCCGCACGGCTCAGTTTATCAGCTACCCCATGATTAATGATTACATATCATTAGGCAGCGGTGATTTTATTGTTGAAATTACTGCGAGTGCCCAATATGAGGGCCAAGTCTTGAGTGCCTTGCTCGACCACGAAAAAGAGCACGTCGAGGTATTGCTCATCAAACGCAAAGCACAAATTACGACGCGCCCGGATCCTAATTTTATGCTCCAAAGCGGGGATCTTGTGGTTGTTTTCGGGCACTTCCAAGATCTACGTAATATAGCGCCCAAACTAAAATAGCGGAGGGCGCGATGCGTCACTTACGCCGTATTTTTAATCCGGTACAGCACCACCCTAAGCACCGAGTGCTCGCCAGCCCACCTAAAATACTGGCCTTGGGATTTATCGGGCTGATATTAATAGGGGCGATTTTACTTAAATTGCCCTTTGCAACAAAAGAGCATATCAGCTGGTTTGAGGCACTCTTTGCCGCCACTTCTGCAGTCACCGTCACGGGGCTCAGTATCTTTGATGTGTCTACCGCTCTTAGTTTTTGGGGCAAACTCATTGTCATCGCATTGGTTCAAGTAGGCGGGCTGGGTTTTGTGACCTTTGCCATTTTAGCTGCCTCAACACTCGGCCGCAGGATCACTCTCGGCCAACAGGCCTTGGCCATGGAGGCTTTTAATCAAACTAACGTCAACAAACTACAAAACACCGCCTTGGCGGTGATTAAATATACCGCTGGCATACAACTTATAGCATTTCTGATGTTGGGCACTTGGTGGGCGGCCTTGGGAGGCACCGTCACCGATGCCTTTTTCAGGGCATTTTTTCATGTTTCCATGTCATTCAACAATGCGGGTTTCATGCTATATGCACCTGATAACAGCATTTTTCATCGCGATCTAGTCACGGTTTTGATTACCACTTCGAGCATCATCATTGGTGGGATTGGCTTTCCCGTACTTCAAGAGTTGATTCATAAACGTCGGTGGTCACGTTTTAGTGTGTATTCTAAATCAGTCATCATCGCGACAGTCCTGCTGAATATCTTTGGTTTTTTAATTATTTGGATGGTTGAAGCACAAAACCCACTGACGATCAAAGATTTTTCCTGGTGGCAGCAGGCACTGGCCTCTTGGGCGCAGACGATTTCGAGCCGCACAGCTGGTTTTGAAGCCATGGCACCCGAAAATATGCGAAATGCCAGCATTGTGCTCATTATCTTTTATATGCTCATTGGCGGCGGTTCCTTTAGCACAGCGAGCGGGATTAAGATAAACACTCTTATTGTGCTTTTCTTAGCGGTCCGCGCTTATTTTCGCCAACAAGCACAGGTCGTCTTAATGCATCGCACCATCCCCCCTAGCACCATTCAAAAAGCCTTGGCACTGGTATTCGTCACCACAACTTGGGTATTATTAGGTGTATTTTTAATTTCTCTGTTCGATGAGTTGCCCTTTAGAAGTGTCTTTTTTGAAGTCGTTTCGGCAATTAGCACGACAGGCATGGGCGATGGAATTACTGCGGAATTATCGCTGCCCAGTCAAATGATAATTTTACTTTATATGTACCTCGGCCGGTTGGGGCCACTCACCTTGGTCTACGTACTGGCCACGCGTAAAAGTAGTCACGTCACTTACCCTGAAACTCACTTTCAAGTGGGGTAAATGCATAGGAATAATATGTCTGCAATTATTTTTGATACAGAAACCACAGGTAATGACCCCGCGGAGATTATCGAAGCCGCCTGGTTAAAAGTTGATAACCCAAATGATTTAACAGTGACGGAGCATTATGAGGCACGCTTTAAGCCACAGCAAAAAATCAGCCTTGGCGCCTTGGCCACCCATCACATATTAGATGAAGAGCTGCAAGACTGCCCTCCCGCCAGCGATTTTTCACTACCCGATGATGTGCAATACATCATTGGGCATAATATTGATTATGATTGGAATGTATCTGGCCAACCCCGCGTAAAACGTATTTGCACCCTCGCCTTGGCACGTCATTTGCTGCCTTTTTTAGACAGCCACAGTCAGTCTGCGCTCATTTATTATTTTGATCGTAAAAATGCCCGCGAGCGCTTACAAAAAGCACATTCAGCGTTGGCCGATGTTCACAACTGCCGACTTAATTTGCTCGCATTATTTGATTGTCTATATGAACAAGGTCGCCAAGTCCCCAGTGACTGGGAAACGCTCTGGTCGTTGTCCGAGCAGGCGCGTATTCCGACGACCATGCCATTTGGTAAACATCGAGGGCAACTCATTGCCGAGCTACCTCGTGACTACCAAGACTGGTTATTGCGTCAAGACGGGCTAGACCCCTACGTTAAGCAGGCGGTCCTCCAAAGTCGTCAAAACTAAATCCGGTGAGGGATGCCAAAAGCACCTAGATCCATAAATTGATGGTATGGATTATGATACCGACGAGCCCGCCAACCAAGGTGCCATTAATTCGAATAAATTGTAAATCCTTGCCCACACTATTTTCCAGTGTATTTACCCACTCTTGATCGCTCCAGGCCACCACACGCGCTTCTATAAAACGTGCTGTTGGGTCTCGGAAGCGATCAATGAATCTCGGCACAAAGTCATGCAGTTTTTCTTCAAAAAACTCTTGCAAGGCAGGATCATCCATCAGTTGCCGCCCCAAGGTTTGTATTGCCAATTCTAATTGGCCATGAATATGTGCATGCTGGCCTAGACTCAGGTCGTTTTCAACCCAGTCCAGCATTTCCTTCCAAATGGTATTCCAATATTGCTGCAACACAGGATTATTGAGTAAGCGGCGCTGAATCAATAATAATTCACGCTTATATTGCGCATCATTTTGCAAGCGTACAATCCAGCCGTTAATTAAAGCACTATAACGACGGCGCATGGGATGTCGCGGATCTGTGGATACCGCATCAATTTCCTGCGCCAGCATATTGATTAACCGTGCCGTCCCCCATTCACCCGCATAAGCACTGAGTCTTTTTAAATAAAGCGATTGCTCTAATTCACGGCTAAGCATGGTCGCTATCTGTCGTCTGACGTTCGGGTTTTGTACCCAACGAGCGAGCTGCCGCAAAACCAAATCTAACACCTGCTGGTGGCGCCCATTTTCAGTGAGCAATAAGAAAAACTGAGCCACTAAATCCGTGGTATCCATGTGCCGCATACGGCGTATTAAACGCTGCTTGACAAAGCGACTAACGCGCTCATCTCGAAGCGCGCCCAGCCATTGCATCAGGCCATTAGTCAGTGCTAGTGAAACTCTTTGAGCGTTGTGAGGGCGTACCAGCCAAGCGCCCACTCGAGGTGCTAGTTGAGCATCCTCGAGGCGTGTCATGACCTGCTCATTGGTTAAAAAATGCTCGCTAATAAACCGCCCTAAATGCTTACCCAGTTGCGCCTTTTTGCGGGGTACAATCGCCGTATGAGGGATGGGTATGCCCATCGGATGTCTAAAGATAGCGGTTACTGCAAACCAGTCGGCAAATGCGCCCACCATGGCGGCCTCGGAAAATGCGTTGACAAACCCCCACAGGCCCTGCAAGTCGGTCAAATAGCGGGTCAATACATAAATGAGGGCAACAGCCAACAGCAAGGACAGCGCCATTGCTTTGCTGCGTTTAAGAGGTGTGGAAAATAAGCCAGCCAAACTGCGTCTACCTATGATTAAAAGCGTGAGTGCCTTAAATTTTTAATCTACCATAGGTGCATTCGTTTGGCCTCAGAAGAGAAAATAAAGACGCCAGTAAATAAATAAAAACCGGAGTATCGCTATTAATTATTTTGGCCTACCCCAGTGACCGGGTATTCGCAGATTGAGGCACCATTGGCTACTCTGGGCAAATAAAGAAAAAGGACTTACAACCAAAAAGCTGTAAGTCCTTGTTTTATTTGGTCGGGACGGTAGGATTTGAACCTACGACCCCTTGCACCCCATGCAAGTGCGCTACCAGGCTGCGCTACGCCCCGAAAAAAGATAACTATAGCATAGTTTCAAAATGTTTGTCTAGCCCTATATCCAACGCCGCACTTTTTCACAATAATGTTGGTACGACGCACCAAACTTTTTTTGCAAAACGCGTTCTTCGGGAATGATCTGAAATCGCGTGATAAAACCGACAAACAGCAAAGATAATACCAAAGCCGCCCAATTAGTCAAATAGATGGCCCAACATAGTAACAAAAAGTAGACACCTAAATACATGGGGTTGCGGCTATAGGCATAGACACCTGTGATTGCCAGTTGCTGAGTCCGATGTGGGTTGCGGGGATCAGCCGTTGTGTGCAGCGTTCTAAATCGCAAAAGAGCCCCTACACCAAAGATGACGGCCAATAATACTAACAGCCCCATCAACAAAAACTGCCCACTCACCGACATTGACCAAGCGAATAGCGGCCAATACAGATGACTGAGCCACATCAACAATGCAACCACAGCAGCCACTATGGGTGGTGGAATTAACAACTCAAGGCGTTGCATATTGTAATTACCCATCCTGCGTTGTTTCCTTTATGATGAGAGTATCACAGTTAAGCAAGGGGGGAGCCATGGAAAATCAACGCATCATCGTTCAACGCGCCCGTGATTTAGGGGGTGGTTTCGTGGTCGGTAGAGTACTTCCTGTCGCTCGACAGCGCATGGTGGGCCCATTTATTTTTTTCGATCATTTAGGTCCTCTAGAGCTTGCTCCTGGTATTCCTCGGGATTTGGATATTCGACCTCACCCTCACATTGGCTTATCTACGGTGACTTATTTGTATAAGGGGGCCTTTACCCATCGTGACAGCCTCGGATTTGAGCAAGAGATTCGCCCGGGTGAAGTCAATTGGATGACGGCCGGCAGCGGCATCACCCACAGCGAGCGATTAGAGTATGCGCGGCAACATGGCGCTGAGATGCATGGTATTCAAGCGTGGGTTGCCCTACCCACAGAAAATGAAGAGGATGATCCAGAGTTCCATCATTATCAGGGCAAAGAGCAACTCCCCGAATGGTCCGAGGCCGGTGTCACCGGCCGCATTATTGCTGGCGAGCACAATGGAGCGGGTGCAGCGGTAAAAACACACTCACCACTTTTTTACGTGCATCTCACCATGAATACAGGCAGTCGCTACGGTTTACCTGCAGAATATTCAGAACGTGCAATTTACGTTGCCGAAGGCGCTATAGAAGTCAATGGCCACCCATTATTACAAGGACAAATGTTGGTGCTTCAAGATCAAAACACAGCGGTTTTACAGGCCCAAGAGAACTCCATTGTGATGTTGCTGGGGGGTGAGCCCATAGGCGAACGCTTTATTTTCTGGAATTTTGTATCCTCATCAAAAGAACGCATCGAGCAAGCCAAGGCAGATTGGCGGGCACAACGTATGAAGTTGCCAGAGGGTGATGATCAAGAGTTCATTCCCTTACCTTGATCTCCCTCTAGAGTCAGCCTGCTCTATCCCTTTAAACCAAAGGGCCTAGGTAAGCTCTGAAAAACTTCTTGAGCAATCGCTGTAGGATGCAGGACGCTCATATCTAGAGCGTCCAAAGCATTTTTTACGAGCAAACCCAGCTCGGTATCCCCTTCTATTTGCAAATCACGGCTAAAAAACAAAGTGTCCGGATCTTCACTGCGCTGCAACATGCGTAAATAAACCCAAGCATTGGCCCTGAAGCACAAATCCGGCGTGTCTTGTTTGGCAGATTTTGCTCTAAATGCCCCCTCATGCCAGCAGTAATCAAATTGCATTTGAGCATCTAATACCTCTATACGTAAATGGCGCCCCTCTAGATGCTCAAGCACATCAGCTGGCAAGTGTTTTGCCAGCAAAAGATTCAGCCCGACGACAAACAATTTCGAGCCTGGCGTAGCGGGTAACAATCCAAGTACATGACCCAAAGGGCGTGGAATAATGGGTATTTGAGTAGTCATATCAACGCTCTTTTGATGAAATTCAGAAAAACGCAGCGCGCTCAGTGTGCGCAAGAATCATTTCTTGACCTGCTTGGGCATGCCAGTAACCATTGCAAGGTTCTGCTACTAGGAATGGCAACATCTCTGCGAGCGCTTGATCCGGCTGCTGCTCTCCTTGGAGTACCTGAGAAAAAAACCTCACAATCTCATCCATATGCTGTGATTGGGGGCTCAGTCTTAGCCAATGAACGCCCATATCTTGCAGCTGGGGAAGCTCTTGAATGAGGTTATAAACCCGCGCAGATTGAGTCTGTATGCCATTAATATTCAAAAAAGATTGTTCTTCTTGTGTTTGTAATAACAAGCCATCGGGATGTTCCAAACAAACATACTGGCAGTTATCTTTTGGTAGGTTACGGTTTCGAGCAGTAAAACAACGTGCTGAAAAAGCCAAAGGCATACGGCCAAATGCAAACACCTCAGTCTGTAATTCATCAGGGCAATGCGCTAGCATTGTTGCTAATCCTGATTGGTCCATTTCCAATGGCATCACCCAACCACAAGCGCCTTGAGCGCTCAAAACGTCTAATGTAGGCGGGTTGTAAATATTGAGGAAAGGCCCAGCGATGAAATCGCGCCCTTGCATCTGCTGCACCGCACCCATATCATTTGCTTCTACTAAAAAATCAGCCTGAGCAGTGATTCTATCGAGTGTGCGCAACTCTACCCGACTTTCCAATAACACCTGTGTAGATAAAACGGCCTGCTTACCTGCACAGCTAATTTTTTCTGCTATTTCTAGCCAATCTTGTAGGGTTAACTCACGGCGTCGCGAGCAAACAGTTTCGCCGAGATAAACCCTATTCACTGGCCAATCACACACCTGATCGTAAAAATCAAAGATCTGCTCTCGGGACCAATAATACTGCACAGGCCCCAGAGCCAGTTGAGTGCGGGTGGTTTGATTTTTTGTCATTGTCATGAGCCTATTTCCTTATTTCCAGGGGCGATGATAGGCCCCTAACGTATGTTGCTGTCCCTCTGCTACCTTATTTAACTCCGAAGACCAACCCGGCCGCACTGAATAGCGCGAGGGATTCTCTTGTGCCGCATCAATAGCTGTGCGCCAGACACGAGTGACTTGGGCAACGTAAGCCGGACTACGCTGTCGGCCTTCTATTTTGATGGCCGATACTCCTATTTTGAGCAACTGAGGGATCAACTCTAACGTATTGAGGCTGGTGGGTTCTTCGAGTGCATAATAGCGCTCACCGGCGACTATAAAACGGCCTTTGCACAACGTGGGATAGCCCGCATGCTCATCAGCTGCATACCGATCAATCAATATATTATTTAAACGAGAATCCAAGCCCGTATTCTTATGTTGCCAACGTACATATTTTGCTGGCGAGCACACCCCATGCGTGTTCGGCGATTCGCTGGTTGCGTATGAGGACAGCGCACAGCGACCTTCGACCATCACACACAAACTGCCAAAGCCAAAGACCTCTACCTCAGCAGGCACCTGCTCACACACCTGCTCTACCTGCGTAATGGATAAAACGCGCGGCAGCACTACCCGCGAGATACCAAAATGTTCAACATAAAATTGAATGGCCTTGTAGTTTGTGGCTGAGCCTTGCACTGAGAGATGTAAGCGCAACTCTGGGTGTTTAGACCGGGCATAGGCCATGAGACCCGGATCAGCCATAATCACCGCATCAACACCAGCGCTGGCAGCCTTATCAACAGCCTCGCGCCAGAGCTTCCAACCGTTGGGTTGTGGATAAGTATTTAAGGCTAAAAGAACCTTAGCACCGTGGTCATGGGCATATTGAATACCCTTGGCAATGGATTGAGCATCAAAATTTAAACCAGCAAAATTTCTAGCGTTAGTCGCGTCCCTAAAACCTAAATAGACGCAATCCGCACCATTATCGATGGCCGCTTTTAAGGCGGGTAAACTGCCCGCTGGGCAGACAAGCTCCAGGCCCTCGCCTAATGCATGTGGCTCTGGACCTGTCACTGGGAAAGTAGCAGACATAACAACACCTATAGAATAAAGGGCTGCTGCACCAGCCCGAGTAGACAGTGGCTTTTATTTTGTCGTGTCGCCTGTGCGGTCCCATTGACTCAGGTCAATAATTTGAGTTTAAAACTCATCTTTTAGGCTTCATCTGTGGTGCTCAACACAACAGTTTCATTGGGATTGATTAAAACCGCTAATTCTATAAGGGAATATAAACCATCAGCCCTTATGCCTAAATAATTGTTTATGCCTATAAGTTTAAGTGTTTTATGACGCTCATAAAGCCAATAGCCACCGAGCCACCCCAATCCCCTTGCCTATCGCTTGATGGGAAAATTGCGACCATATGTTTTAACTCCATAGGTGTTATGTTAGATTACAGCCTGACACAAAAATCGCAAAAGATTTTAGATATCGACATGCACAATGGTGTTATCGGTTTTTTGTAGGCTCAATTCATCTGAAAATAGATTTTTATGACATTGCAAATTGCCTTAGTGCTGGGAATTGCTGCCTTATCCATGTTCCTCATTATGACGGAGCGCTTACGTATGGATATTGTGGCCATTCTTGTGTTGGTCAGCCTTTACTTATTAGGCCTTGTTAAAACACCAGAGGCGCTCAGTGGTTTTAGTAATCAGGCGACGATCACCATTATCGCTATGTTCATACTGGCGGCTGGGCTACAAAACACCGGTGCGCTGTCGGGCGTGGGTCAACTGCTCAGCAAAAGCAAAACCCCGACCAGTTTTTTACTGACACTCTTTGGCGTACTTGCGCTCATTGCCCCCTTTGTCAGTAACACTGCCATTGTGGCTGTATTCATGCCTGTTGTGATTGCTGCGAGCATCAAAGTCGGGCTCTCTCCCACTAAAACACTCATCCCACTTTCGTATGTCTCTCAAATGATCGGGGTTTGGACCTTGATCGGGACATCGAGCAACCTGTTAGTGAATTCCCTGGCTCAGGATTTGGGTTATCCCGGTTTTAGTATGTTTCAGTTCTTACCCCTAGGGGTGATCTGCACGATCGTGGGCTGCATTTACTTACTCACCATTGGCCGTTGGACCTTACCTGACAAAAGCAGCATTGATCTAGGTCCAGGCCAGGATTCGGGTAACTACGTTACTGAATTAAGGTTAGGGCCCGGTAGCAAATTGATCGGGACTACCGTCGAAGAATCGCTATTACACCAACGCTACAAAGTCTATGTACTAGAGCTCTGGAGAAAGGGTAAAAAACACTGGGCACCACGTGCCGACATTCTTGAACAAGGGGATGTTCTACTGATACGTGGTCGCTGGAGCAGCCTCTTTGATCTCAAAGATGATATGGAGTTGGATTTTACCTCTCGGTCAAAGCCCCCACGCCGGCGCCGCGAGAAGATCGGGAAAAACGATGACTACAATGAAAAACTAGATAAAAGGATCATGACAGAAGCCATGATCTCCCCTAACTCATTGGTGATTGGGCGCAAGCTTGAGGTGCTAAAGCGGCGCATCAGCCGCGAGGTATCTATTTTGGGTATTCAACGTCGTGGGCAAGTACTGCGTGACCGCTTGGATCAAACTGAATTACAAATGGGTGATATATTACTCACCCTTTTGCCCGAATCCGAGATGAGTATCCTGAGGCAAAATAAAAACTTTATCGTCCTTTCTGAAAGAGACCAACCCGGACAGCATAATTGGCGAAAACCGCTTTCATTATTTATTATGGCAATGGTAGTCGCCATGCCGGCGCTCAATATCATGCCTATCGTATTTTCAGCATTAGCAGGTGCAATGGCAATGGTCATCACGCGCTGCATTGAGATAGACGATATGTACGAGTCCGTTGATTGGCGCATTATATTTTTGATGGCCGGGCTACTGCCTTTGGGGGTGGCCATGAATAGCACAGGTGCTGCTGATTTTATTGTGGATCACACCATTGGCTATGCAGGGGCAATGGGTCCACACGTAGTACTGGCAGTGATGTATCTTTTGGCATTAATACTGGGCGAGCTCATGAGCAATTCAGCTGCAGCAGTGCTGCTTGCGCCCATCGGCATCTCTACTGCCCAAATCATGAATGCAGACCCCACCCCCTTTTTAATCGCCATTACATTCTCAGCCTCGACAAGCTTTTTAACCCCTATTGGCTATCAAACCAACACGATGGTTTATAGCGCGGGAGGCTACCAATTTAGTGATTTCATTAAAGTGGGCTTACCCTTGAATTTAATTTTCTGGGTGTTAGGCGTAATCTTTATTCCTATTTTTTGGCCATTTTATTAGCGTGCAGCTAGGGCGCCTATTTCAGCAACTCGGGATCCAGTAGGTGTAAACCGGTACGTTGTACAAATTCAGCATAGCTGATGGGTGCGCCTACTCGCGTATCCGCACTGTTTTCATGCCAGTGTACCCAAGCCTTACCCGTGGTTTCATCATAGACCAACTTATAGAGATATTTGGGGATCGCCACCTTGCGCTTACCAATGGTTTCTGGGCGCTCCTCATAAACTGGGCCAGTAAAAATATACACATCACCCTGCGCTCTTGACACGTACTTGCGAGTATCGGCTTCGATCTTGCTCCAGGCGCCGCGGTTATGTTGTGCATTTTGAGGCACAATATTTGCTAGGCTAAAACTTTGTGCCATGGCCTCTTCATTATGCATATCGCCTGCGGGTGCCATATGCCCCCTATCAAAGCCAGACCCCTGATAATCTGACAACGCCGAGCGATGCGCCCGGGGCAAGCGTGCCTCTTCGTAAAACCGATCTGCACGGCTGATTGCTTTTGCATCTAACAACATCTGGCGATTCAATCGTTGTGCGACAAATACTGGTGTCTTGGTCTGACCGCTATGCAAAATAGCAAACGGTGTAAAGCATAATTCACTCAGCCCATCGGCGGCAGGGACTATCGGCAAATGGCGGGCAGGGAAAAATTGCGGGCATTGCGAAAAACTCGTCTGTTGATAGCCATTAACTGATGCAGGAGGTGACTGCAAGCCTGTTTGCTGATCTTGAGAAAGAGCAGAACTCACCCATTGAATAGGATTGAGTTGGTCAATATCGGGAAGCCACTCGGTAACCGCCCCAACATCCAATTTATCCAGCTTAATTTGATTAAGGCGCTCACCCAATGATGTAGTGAACGTGGCGGCGCTATTTTGCCCACCTTTAAACAGGGTGGGATTAATCAGCCAAGTCGTTACCGCAAACGAAATGAGGGCTGATAACAGCACTGTGCGATAAAAACGCCTTCTTTGTGCCTTCTTTTTAGATCTGCTACTACGTCTTTTTCTGGGTTTTAAAAATTTCAGGATTGTCATGAGGGGGATTATATACAGAGCGAGACAAAAAAATCCTACTAAAATGTAGCGCGATGAGAAACATATAATTTTTTAATCACTCTTCACCACCCCATAGCCAGCAGCTATTATCATCATAAATAAAATTAACTTTCTCTATAACTCATAATCATTTAGCATTAAGTGTAAGGCTAACAGCAACTGTTCTAAAACGCTCAGTACTCGAGTATTTGAGCCAGTGCCTTGGTCAGCTTTCAATTATTGGAGGATAAAATATGTCGAATGACAGCAAAAAATGCCCTGTAACTCACTTGACTACAGATTTTGGGGCACCCGTAGTTACCAATCGCGATAGCCTGACGGCTGGCCCACGCGGGCCACTCTTGGCACAAGACACCTGGCTCAATGAAAAATTGGCTAATTTCGTCCGCGAAGTGATTCCCGAGCGCCGAATGCACGCCAAAGGCTCGGGGGCATTTGGGACGTTTACGGTCACCAATGACATTAGCCAATATACACGTGCGGCTATCTTTAGTGAGGTAGGCAAAAAAACAGAAATGTTTGCACGTTTTAGTACCGTTGCCGGCGAAAGCGGTGCCGCCGATGCTGAACGCGACATCCGTGGATTTGCGCTCAAGTTTTACACTGATGAAGGCAATTGGGATATGGTCGGGAACAATACCCCTGTGTTCTTTATTCGTGATCCTCGCCAATTTCCAGATTTAAACAAAGCGGTAAAACGTGATCCACGCACACACATGCGCAGTGCCACAAATAATTGGGACTACTGGACGCTATTGCCCGAAGCACTGCATCAGGTCACAATCACCATGAGCGATCGCGGCATCCCAGCGAGCTACCGCAACATGCACGGCTTTGGCTCACATACCTATAGCTTTTGGAATGCCGAAGGCGAGCGTTTTTGGGTCAAGTTCCACTTTGTTACGCAACAAGGCATCAAAAATCTCACCGATCAAGAAGCGGCTGAAATCATTGGCCAAGATCGTGAAAGTCACCAACGCGATTTATACGAAGCTATTGAGCGGGGTGATTTTCCAAAATGGAAAATGTACGTGCAAATCATGCCCGAATTAGAGGCTGATCAACAAAAAGACAATCCTTTTGATCTCACCAAAGTTTGGTATCACAAGGATTATCCATTGATCGAAGTCGGTGAATTTGAACTCAACCGTAATCCAGAAAATTACTTTGCAGATGTAGAACAAGCCGCCTTTAGTCCTGCCAATCTAGTGCCTGGCATTGGCGTGAGCCCCGATCGCATGCTGCAAAACCGTTTAATCAACTATGCAGATGCCCAACGTTATCGCCTCGGCACCAACCATTATCAAATCCCTGTTAATAAGGCACAATGCCCTGTTTTTAGTAATCACCGGGATGGCCAAGGGCGTGTAGATGGAAATTACGGCAGCCTCCCTCATTATGAACCTAATAGTTTTGGTCAATGGCAGGCGCAACCCGAATTCGAAGAGCCCGAATTACGCATCTCTGGCAATGGCAAACATTGGTCATTTAACGAAGATGACAGTAATTACTTTGAGCAACCAGGCAAGCTATTCCGCCTCATGAGCGCTGAGCAGCAACAAGTACTTTTTGACAACACTGCACGGGCGATGGGCGATGCACCAGATTTTGTGAAATTTCGCCATATTCGCAACTGCAATGCCGCTGATCCGGCTTATGGAAAAGGGGTTGCGGCAGCCTTGGGCTTAGATTACGAGCAGGCAATAAACTCTAAAAAAGATGATCCTATGTACGGTAATCCATTAGTTGCCCTGCCCGTTTAAATCCCAAAGCCTCTGATGATATTTGCCGGCCTTAACAGGCCGGCATTTTATTTATGGGATTACTCAGGCTGGTTGCTGATGCTCACGCCTTGCTCTTTAAACACGTCTTGGGCGACTTTAAGTGCATTCAAAGCGCGCGGAAATCCCACGTAAGGGATTAAATGCATGATACTACCAATGATTTCATCGGGGGTCAGCCCCACATTGAGCCCGGTAACCACGTGCATCCCAATCTGCGGCGTACCCTGTGCCACCAAAGCAGAAATGGTACACAGCACTTTTTGCTGGTTATCAAGGCCAGGCCGCGAATAAACATCGCCAAACGCAAATTCCACCACCATGCGCTTTAAATCAGGCGCCACCTCAGCAAAACTCTCGCCAATTTCCATATGCCCTGTGGGACTCTGCTCATCGGGTACCGTTAACTCTTTGAGCTTGTCCATGCCTTTTTGATAGCGTTCCGTTTTCATACCAAATAAACTCCTAAGTTTGTTAGCCTTTGGGGATAGCTGCTCGTAGCATTGGCCTAGCGCCCTCTCGAGCTGCCACACCAGCCAGTTTAGATCATGGTGAGGGAAAGAATCCCTAGCAATGTTTAGCCACCTGCCATCTTAGCAAACTGTGATGACATCCTTCTAGACGGGCAACGTCTGGCGCAGTCGTAGCAGCACGCAATAATAGTTAATTGCTTTTGGTTCACAGTTTTACCTATACTTTGGTTTTGACTATGTGGACGATGGGTACCTTAACTGTCGTGGGTGTGAACCCCAGCACACGTCCGTACGATCGTCACCTTTGTCCAATAAAGCATAAAAGAGCATCAATGAAAAAAGAAAAAATCGATCAGCTAAGGTTAAACTTCCACGATTACGCCCAGGTCATTGGCAATTTCTGTGTAGAGTTATTTCATTTTTTTGCCCTGTTTGCTATTGGGGGCATTACTGTATGGGCAGGTGTAGCGACTGGTCTAGAGGCCTTCCAAAGAGGCGGTGCAAGCATTGACGACATTTTATTGCTCTTTATTTACTTAGAGCTTGGCGCCATGGTGGGCATTTATTTTAAAACCAACCATATGCCAGTACGCTTTTTAATCTATGTTGCCATTACTGCTTTGACCCGGCTTTTGATTTCGGATATTTCTCACCATGATGAAAATCCAACCAATGTGATTTACACCTCTGGGGCTATTTTATTGCTGGCACTAGCAGTCTTAGTGGTGCGCTTTGCCTCCTGGCGATATCCCTCTACGCGTCAACGCAAACGTGCCGAGCCCCTAGTCGGTGATCCCGCCGAAGACATTGAGGATTAATGCCTATCTGCTTTCGAGCATTTGCCTGCTACATTAGATAGATCGTGCTTGCTCGATCAGGATTATCTATGCACCCCTCTCTCATTCCTTGGGCGTTGGCAGGTGGCACGGCAGTGACCGTTGGGTTTGCTCGCTTTGGTTATGCCCTCATTCTGCCCGCCATGCAAAGCAGCCTAAAGCTTAATTACACGCAGGCCGGCTGGCTCAACACCTCGAATGCCTTAGGCTACTTACTCGGCGCAGTGCTCACCGTAATATTAGTGAAACGTTTAGGCAATCATCGGCTTTTTGTGGCGGGGTTGATTGTCACCACAATGGCCTTGTTACTGAATGGGCTGACCGAGCATTTTCTGTGGCTGAATATCATCCGTTTTATCACTGGAATGGCTTCGGCATGGGCTTTTATTTGTGGTGGTGTCTTGGCCAGTGTGATCAGCACCCGCGCCATCGCTATTTATTTTGGTGGTGGCGGTACAGGGATGCTCATTTCAGGGGCTATTTTACCCTGGTGGTTTGAGTGGGCAGGGGCGGATAGCTGGCAATGGGCTTGGATCGGGATGGGTTTGGCCTGCGTGATATTATCTACTTTGGCGATTGCTGCAGCACGCTATAGCGTCACATCTCATGCGCCTGAAAGCGACCAAAACATCTCTTGGCTGCCCTGCGCCCGTGCTTTTATTGCCTATTTTTTATTTGGTGCTGGCTATATCGCCTACATGACATTTATGGTGGCCTGGGTACATCAATATGCCTCAGCTAATTTCTCCCTGGCCTGGATTACCTCTGTGATGTGGTCACTATTGGGCGTGGCGTCATTATTTGCTCCGCGCCTTTGGTCAGGGGTGTTTCATGAGCGGCGCAATGGGTTGCCAATCGCGGCGACGATGGCAGCACTAGGGGTAGGAGCAATACTGCCCCTACTATTTACTGGGGTCTACATGGCATGGTTATCAGCCTTTATGGTGGGTGCTAGCGTGTTTATGGTGCCTTCTGCGATTACCGGTTTTGTTAAGTCTAACCTCCCCGCAGCTGGTTGGGGCAGTGCATTAGCAGTGGCAACCACTTTATTTGCATTGGGCCAAACGCTGGGCCCTGTGGCCGCGGGTTGGGTGAGTGACTTAAGTGGCAGCTTGTCGGTGGGTTTAGGGTGTTCTGCATTAATTTTATTTGTAGGGGCTGTACTGGCCTTATTTCAGCCGCCTTTACATAATTAAACCTGCTTTACAAATCGGCAGTTTATAATGGCCATAAATAATAAATTTAAAGTTCTATCCATCTGATCTGATTTTGTTTTATGCACGCCAATTTACGTCCTACCTCATCCAAAGCAGGACCAATCTGGAAGTTATCTATCCAGCTTGCCCTCACCTTGGCCACCTCTACTGGCTTTATTTTGTTAGGGATTAGCCCAAACGCCCTAGCCGCACAATCAAATAATGACACCCCCCCTAGTCATGCAAAGCCGATTGATTATGTCCAAGCGGTGTTTTCTGTGCAATACGGCAGTAAAGAAACGGCTGGAGAAAATTTATTAAATATTAAAAGTGAAGGGAATCAGTACGAGGTAAATTTTGATTTGGATCACTGGATGCTGAGCTCAAATCAATACGCTCGTTTTGAAATGGATGATTGCACCGTACAACCTGAATTTTATCAAGACACCAATAAACGACCTTTCAAAAGCAAAGAAACCCAAAAATTAGAATTCGACTGGGCGCATCATCAGGCTGTGTTCAGCAACAAAGACGATAAAAAAACCTTTACATTTAAAGACAATAAAATCGGTTATGACCCGCTGAGTTTCTTTTTTGAAGCCCGATGTGCCTTAATGGATGGGGAAACGCAATTCACTTATCCAGTGATTCGCAAGGGCAAAATGAAAGATCAAACCTACAAAATATCAGGCCAAGAACTGGTACAAACCCCACTGGGCGACTTTGAGGCGCTCATCGTCGAGCGCGAACGCGAAAACCCCAAACGCCAAACACGTCTGTATGTTGCCCCTGAGTTAGATTATTTATTAGTTAAGATTGAACATCAGGAAAGCGCCATGCTACGTGTAGTAGCCACTCTCAAAGAAATGGATTACAAATTAAAAGAGGCAGCCAATCCTTAACGATCATCGCTGCATCTGTTCATCAACTATTGGTACATTTTGATAGGACAGCACCATGTTCCGGCTGCCCCGTACATCTTTACTTAGCCCAGGCATGAGGCATCTCACTGCCCTACTCTCATTGACCGCTTTGCTGGGCGGCTGCAGCCTGCCCAAAAAAACTGATGTTTCTGAATCTTTTGTACTTGAGGCACAGGAAACTAAAAACACCCACCTCAGCGAGGCAGCCCAACCGCTCGTCGCCGCACATCAAGGGCTCAGCGGTATTTATGCCCTATCTGATGCCCATGACGCTTTTGCCGTGCGCGCACTCTTGGCACAATCAGCTGAAAAAACACTTGATATTCAATACTACATCTGGCGCGGGGATACGGCAGGCTATTATTTACTTAAGAGCTTAAAAGAAGCTGCGGATCGTGGCGTCAGAGTGCGTTTGCTCTTGGATGATAACGGCACGCGCAACCTAGATCACGTCCTTTATAGCCTTAGTCAGCATCCCAATATAGAGGTACGCTTATTTAATCCATTTGTTATCCGGCGCCCCAAAGGTATTGGTTTCTTTTTTGATTTTGAGCGTCTTAACAGGCGCATGCACAACAAATCCTTTACGGCGGATAATACCGTTACCATTGTGGGCGGACGCAATATTGGTGATGAGTATTTCGGCGGCACAGAGGCGATTTCTTTTATGGACCTAGATGTACTTGCTCTAGGAGAAGTCGTTCCCGAGGTTTCAAATGATTTTGACCTGTATTGGAATAATGAATCAGCCTATCCAATTGAATTATTACTTAACGAGGGCAACCTCGTGTCCGCAAACGAAGATCAAGCATTAGGCTATGCATTAGATTTTGATACGCTGCTAGAAAAAAACGAAAAGAGGCATCAGCAGTTTATAAAAATCACCCAAGAGTCCCAACTTATTGATGAGCTCTTATCTGGCACACTTGAGCTTCAATGGGTAAAAACAGAGATGGTCAGCGATGATCCCGATAAAGCACGGGGTCTGGCCTCTAAAGAGCAACATCTTTCCTATCAGCTCCACCACGCTATTGGCACTCCAGAGCATTCGGTGGATTTGATTTCTCCTTATTTTGTGCCCACAGATACAGGGGTAACGGGTTTTGGTGCGCTCATTACCCAGGATAAAGTACGTGTCCGTGTCCTGACCAATTCCTATGATGCGACTGATGTCGCCATTGTTCATGCTGGCTATATGAAACATAGGAAAAACCTGCTGCGCGCGGGGGTTGAGTTATTTGAACTCAAAAAGACCATCCAAGATGATGCTCCCCTGCCGCGCCGTATTAAACGCAGGATACGCAAACCTATTGGTATTGCAGGATCTAGCTTACATGCAAAAACATTTGCTGTGGATGGCAAGCGTTTATTTGTCGGATCATTTAATTTTGATCCTCGCTCAGCATTACTCAATACAGAGCTAGGCTTTGTGATCCATAGCCCCAAATTAGCGACACAAGTGTCGCAATTATTCGAGGAAGACATACCACTATTGAGCTATCAGGTGGTACTCACCCCCGATGGAAAATTACGCTGGATTGAACGCTATCCCGATGATAAAACCCAGTATAAACGCCATGAAACTGAACCAAATACTACGTTAGTAGAGCGTTTTTGGTTGGGATTTTTATCACGTCTACCCATCGAATGGATGCTCTAAAAATAAATATGCCCAACCTTATATTTTGACATTGCGCCCCGCGGCCAAACCAAACACTAGCATTAGAGTAGCAACGACCAAACAAAACACGAGCATCGGTACCCAACTTTGACTCCAATCATAGAAAGCCCCCATGAGCGAAGGTCCGGTCGCTGCCAGTAAATAGCCTACAAACTGGGCCATCCCGGCCAAAGAGGCTGCCTGAGCGGTGCTGTTTACCCGCATTCCAAAAAAGGACAAGGCCAACACAAACACTGCCCCGCTGCCTAAACCTAATAGCAACGACCAGAGCAATGCCAAACCAGGCAGCCACAGCAGTCCTAACAAACTAATAAAAATAGGTAGAACCGCACATACCACTGCAGGTCTTTGGTCAGAAAAATGCCGCACCACAGGCAAGATGAGTAAACCCGCCACAGCAGAAGCCAACTGCATTAATCCATGCATGTTGGCAGCGGCGGTTGCACCAAAGCCTAAGGAAGTTAATAAAGAGGGTAACCAACTGACGAAAATATAGTAAAACAGAGAATTACAGCCTAAAAAGAAAGTCACTTGCCAAGCAATAGAGCTACGCCACAGCGGCGTACGCTGTTGGTTTGCCGTATGATTGTGGCGACGCGGCCCTTTGCGGATTTGGGGCAACCATACCAGCCAACTCACGATAATCATCAGTGATACGCTGAATAGTGAGGTGCGCCAGCTCCAGGGCGTATATTCTGTTAATGGAATGGCCAGTGCAGAAACAATAGCCGCTGACACCCCCATCATGAGTGAATAAATAGCGGTTAAAAATGCGATGCGTTGAGGGAAATAGCCCTTTATCAGACTGGGCACCAACACATTGCCCAACGCAATGCCAACAGCAATTAAATTGTTGCCCGCATATAGGGAAAAAATAGAGGGATATATGCGCCAAAACACCCCAATAACCATTGCACTGAGGGCCAAAAACAAAGCTCGTTCTAAACCAACCGCCCTTGCCAACGGAGCCGCAACCAAAGAAAATAATGCGAATACCAATAATGGGCTTGAGGTGAGTAAACCTGCTTGAGCAGCACTTAGATTAAAACTTTGCTGGATGCTTTCAATCACTGGTGCGACACCAGTCACTGGCGCACGTAAATTAGCAGCAATACATATAATGCCAATAACCAGCCACTCTGGGCGGCGAAAATAGCTTTTTCTTTTGACCGTCATAAATAATCACATTAATACTTTAGTAATGCCCCGACTCGGTGAATACCGCGCATAAAGATCGCGATAGCCACCCTCTTTTTGTAAAGGATAAATCATGCAATTTGCAGCTAATCTCAGTATGCTTTTTTCGGCCCAAACACCCTTTGAAGAACGCTGCCGTGCCGTGGCAAAACAACAATTTAAAGCAGTAGAAATTCTTTTCCCCTACGCCGCGCCCATTGAATCGTATGTACATCCCCTACAACAACATGGGCTAGAAGCAATATTAATCAATACACCCAATGAAGCGGGTGAATTTGGATATGCCGCACTCCCTGGCAAAGAGCAGGCATTCCAGTCAGCCTTTGATATTGCATTAGAGGTGGGCCAAGCTCTGGGCGTCAAAGCCATCCATGTCATGGGTGGCAACCTAACCACGGGGGCCACAAAAGGATGGGAAAAAACCCTATACAATAATATGAGCAAGGCATTAAGGCAAGTGCAGGGCACCGGAATTATGTTGCAATTAGAAGCCCTAAACCGGATCGATGTCCCTCAATATGCCTATTCGGATCCCTTGGAGCTATTACCCATTATTAAAGAATTAGATCACCCCCAAGTCGGACTACAATTTGATTTCTACCATACTCTAATGGAAGGCTATGATCTGCTGAAAACTCTGGAGCAGTGCCTACCCTACATCAGTCACGTGCAAATTGCCTGTCCATCGGGTCGGCACGAGCCCGATTTTAGTCAATATCCGGTGCTCTTAGAGGGGTTAAATTTTTTGGCAAATGTCGGGTATCAGGGCTGGGTAGGTCTAGAGTACTCGCCGCAAGAAACATTTGAGGAGAGTCTGGGTTTTCTACAATCGTTTACAAAACAATCCACCACCCGCTAAGCGTTCCTTTTTATATGATATTTATTCAAAATTGAGGTTTATATGTCTGACAACTATGTTTCCTCTACTGCTAAGCCTCAACCAGTGATTGCTGGCTATCACTCTCATGTGTACTTTGATGCCCACACTTTTGAGCAGGCCGAATCACTATGCAAGGCAGCGGCGGCACAATTTCCTGAGTTGATCATGGGACGCATGCATCAGCGCCCTGTTGGACCACATCCTGATTGGAGCTGTCAGCTTTCTTATCCTCGTGATTTACTCAATGATGTCCTACCATGGCTGGCGGTCCACCGAGATGGACTCGTCATCTTTACCCATCCACTGAGTGGCGATGACTTGCGCGATCATAGGGACTATGCCATCTGGATGGGGGCAGTACGGCCATTAGATTTGAGTATTTTCAAATGATTGGCAGCGGCGCTAATCCCAACGGATACGGGCTGGGGGCCATTCGACGGACAACATCTTGTAGCGCCGATTGAATCATTTCCTCTACAACCGGGTGGTAATAGGTCGCCTGCAATAATTGGTGTGCAGTCATTTCTTGCTCTAATGCCAGCGCAAGCATTTGCCCCAAATGCTCGGCACGGGGCCCTACCATGCTAGCGCCGAGCAATTTACCAGTGTCTTTTTGTGCGTATATGCGCAACAACCCATCGGCATCGCTCAAAATACGGCTGCGCCCATTCGCGCGGCTGCGGGCCTGGCCAATTAAAAGGTTATCTTTATCCAGAGCGCCAAATAGAGCCCCGACTGAAATAATATCTGGCTGAGTAAAGGCAATGGCGAGTGGGGTTTTACGTGCAAACTTTTGTGGTGTGCGTTGTACTGCATTAAAACCTGCCATCGCCCCTTCTGCCGCCGCCTCATGCATCAGGGTGCGCTCGCTGTTGGCATCCCCCGCAATAAACACAGGCCAATCACCCACTTGTAAAGTATTTCTGTCGTAACTTAACTGACCTTGGGCATTGAGTTCAAAGCCTGCTTTAGCGAGATCGAGTTGATCCAGATTAGAACGTCGGCCTAAAGCAACCAACACTTTGTCTACAGCGATGCTGGCCTCTTTAGTTTTGAGGTTGACCCCCTGCTCCGTCGACTCTAGCTCTGCTGGAGCACCTAAATACATGGGGAACTCTTTGCCCAGGGTTTCCATGGCCATCGCAGCGACCTCAGGATCTTTAATTCCTCCAATCGCGTCGGCCATATCAGCGCCCACCACTTCGACTCCCAATCGGGCCATGGTAAGCCCCATTTCCAGCCCAATAGCACCTAAGCCAAGCACTCCCAGGCGTTCTGGTAGTGTGTCTAGTTCAAATAGATCATCGGTAGTTAAGATGTATTCGCTAAAAGGAGATAAGAAATCTGGGATGATAGGACGCGACCCTGCCGCAATAACCACTGACTGCGCCTCGACGTATTGCTCGCCTTGATCCGTGGTGACTGCAAGCAGATTGGGCTTCAAGAAATGGGCCCTGCCCATTAACAAATGTTCCCCAGCCAATTGACGGGCGCTTTCTGCCGCGCCTGATGCAAAGTCATCGCGTAAATCACGCACCTTGGCCCAAGCAGCCTGACGATCAATTTTTAAATTTTCTGTGCCTTGAATGCCGTATTTGGCTTGCTCATTACGCACTGCCCACAGTTCAGCAGCATGTAGCGCCGCTTTAGAGGGCATGCAACCAACACGTGCACAAGTCGTACCCAGTGGGCCGTGGTCAATTAAAACAAAACTCTTTTTAGCGCGCTTGACCTCTCTTAACGCATACAAACCCGCTGTTCCAGCACCAATAATGGCAACATCTACTTTTTGCGTGATCGACATACCTGCCCCCTGCTTAGAATTAAATAATCTGTGTCGTCAGCCGTAATCTGAACATCATCAGTATACACAAACATATAACAAGGTAATGTTCGATTTGTATTTTCCCCGAGTTTGGTGGCGCCTGAGATCACAAATTTAATCGAGTAAAAATATATCTTTGTATTGGTAAAAAGCATAAAGCTTAAATACAATTAATCACCAGCCCATGATGTTCTTTTGGCTAAATACTTCACTGCCCTACCTTGAGGAGCTGTACAAAATTATGAGTTACCTTGCTTATAAGCATCTGCACACCAGCTTTGCCACGCTGAGTATCATTTTTTTCATCATACGCGCTTATTGGTCTGTACTCGAGCGGGGGTGCTTACAAAATACCTTTGTACGAGTGGCCCCTCATATTATTGACACTTTATTTTTGCTTTCTGGGCTCGCAATGGCATTCACCATCGGCTTTAATCATCCTTGGTTAATTGCCAAAATTATCGGTTTGATTGCTTATATTTATGCTGGGATTTATGCCATACGCCGTGGCCGTACCCCTCAAATACGTTTACTGAGTGCCGTCATTGCGGTCTTAATATACGTTTATATCGTCGGTATTGCACTCAATAAGAGCGTCCTTTCATTTTTTGCTTAATTGCGCCCGCATTGGCATAACGCCAGTGCCCAGGCAGCAACTCATCGAGCCGCCAAGGGCCAATTTGTACACGCACTAAACGCAACGTCGGCAATCCTACCGCAGCAGTCATCCGCCGCACTTGCCGGTTGCGTCCTTCACTGATGCGCACCTCTAACCAATGGGTGGGGATATGCGCTCGGTATCTGATGGGAGGATGTCTGTCCCATAGTACCGGTGCGTCTATGCAGCGAACACTGGCAGCTGCTGCCCATCCATCACGCAACTGGACCCCGCGCTGTAATCGCCCTAATTGTTCGCGTTTAGGGGTGCCTTCTACTTGGGTCCAATAGGTTTTTACTAAGCCAAAACGGGGATGCGTGATGCGCTCTTGTAAGCGTCCATCATTCGTCAACAGCATCAATCCTTCACTGTCTTTATCTAGCCGTCCAGCTGCATAAACATCCGGCACGGACACATAATCACCCAATGTTGGACGTTGTTGGGCATCTGTAAATTGGCTGAGTACGCCATAGGGCTTATTCAAGGCGATCAATATCTGCTTTTTCATGGCACCCCCATGGGCCTTTACAATTGAAACGCCCATTATAGGGGTATACACTGCTTTTTGACTCATACACGTGATGGTTCTGCTAATATTATTGGCTTGCGCGCGATTTTGTTGCCGCCACCACTTCAGAATGTAAATTTTAATTATTCATTGTATTATTTTTAGGAGCCTTCTCATGTCGATGAAAAAATGGCTTGCCATTGGCGCCGCTTGTTTTGCTTTTGCGGCCCCGGGCGCTTGGGCACAAGAATCCCAAGAGTATTCAGTTTCTACCGTACTTTCTGCTGATTTTCCTTGGGGGCAAGCCGCTGAAAAATGGGCTGAGTTAGTTGAAGAGCGCACAGATGGGCGCATCAAACTCAAAGTCTACCCCAACTCTCAGCTGGTATCAGGTGATCAAACACGCGAGTTTTCTGCGATGCGCAGCGGTATTATTGATATGGCCGTCGGTTCAACCATTAACTGGTCCCCACAGGTCCCTGAGGCCAACCTCTTTTCCCTGCCTTTTTTGATGCCCGATGATGCGGCTGTAGACGCCATTACTAATGGTAAAGCAGGTGAAATGGTCTTTGATGCTATTGAAAGCCGTGGCGTGGTCCCTCTAGCTTGGGGCGAAAATGGTTTTCGCGAGATTTCCAACTCCAAGGTTGCACTGACTGCACCCGAGGATCTTAAAGGGTTGAAAATCCGTGTGGTCGGCTCACCTTTATTTTTGGACACCTTTAATGCTTTAGGTGCTAACCCCACCCAAATGAGCTGGACTGATGCTTTACCCGCATTGACCACTGGTGCCGTAGACGGCCAAGAAAACCCACTCTCGGTATTTGATGCCGCACGCGCCGATCGTGCCAACCAAAAATACCTGACGCTCTGGCATTACATGAATGATCCTTTGATCTTTGGCGTAAGCAAGCGTTTGTGGGATACTTTTAGCCCTGAAGATCAAGATATCCTGCGTCAGGCAGCCATTGATGCCGGTCAATGGGAGATTGAAAAATCCCGTGCAGAGCTCGTTGACACACTCGAGCGCATTGAAGAGCGCGGTGTAGAGGTCATCGAACTGACTCCAGAGCAACATCAGGCATTCGTTGATGCCACCCAGTCTGTTTATGAGAAATGGACTCCACGGATCGGCGAAGAACTTGTTGAAATTGCGCAAGAATCCATCGCCAACCGTTAATTAATAGCAGTACTTGATAAGCGATTAGCGGCGTCTTCTCATCATAGCTTGAGTGTGACGCCGCTTCTTTTCTAACTTTAGCCATGTCCAGTCCCAAGAAACCAAAGACCCGCATAGAAACCGCGCTGGCGGTATTCTCATTAGCAACCATCTGTTTAATCAGTCTTGCAAACGTGATTGTGCGCTATACCACCGAAGCGTCATTTGCCTTTACCGAAGAATTTTCTGTTTTTCTTATGGTGGTGCTGACTTTTGCTGGTGGCGCGATGGCGGCTCGCAGTAATGAAAATATTCGCATTTCATTTTTAGAGCACAAAGTTGGGCCTGTTGGCCGCCGCATTCTTTACACCGTACAGTGGATCATCAGCTTGATTGTATTGGTGGCAGTCACTTGGTACGGTGCTTTGTTGGCCTTAGAAGAATACGAATGGGATTCTTTGTCTGCTGGGCTGGGCTATCCCACTTGGATTTACCTGATTTGGTTACCCATCCTTAGCATCGCCATTATGATTCGCCTCACTCAAAATTGGTGGCAGCGCATGCGCCATGACGAGTTGGAGGACTTTTCATGAGTGCTGATTTGTGGATGATCGTTGCCTTTATGGGCTGCCTAGTTCTAGGCGTGCCCGTTGCATTTTCTTTGGGTATCGGAGGGATTGTCGGGGTGCTCACCGGCCTCTCGCCGAGCATGCTTGCTACGTTAGGGACCAACACTTATAACAGTGTTGCTAAATATCCTTTAATCGCCATCCCCCTATTTATTTTGACGGGGTTAATTTTTGAACGCGCTGGGGTCGCCGCCAGTTTGGTGCGTTTTGCACAGGCCATCATTGGACCACGTCATGGCGGCCTCACCTTGGTTGCGGTGATGGTCTGCATCATCATGGGTGGGATGAGTGGTTCTGGCCCCGCAGATGCGGCAGCGGTCGCGATGGTGATGCTGCCCAGCATGATGCGAGCCGGATACCCCAAGCCTTTTTCTGTGGCTTTAATCTCTGCTGCTGCTTCCACCGCCATCCTGATCCCTCCCTCTATCGCACTCATTCTTTACTCTGTGATGCTGCCAGGACTGGATTTGCGTGCGTTATTTGCTGCCGGCCTTTTTCCTGGTATTCTCGCGGCTTTATCTCTATTGGTGCCCAGCTTTTTCTTTTCTAAACGCTATGGTTGGGAGGGTACCGTCACTGAGGACCGCCCTCCACTCAAAGAGAGTTTCATTGAGGCCCTACCAGCACTTTTTGCTCCAGTCATCATTTTAGGCGGATTACGTAGTGGTTTATTTACGCCGACTGAGGCAGCCGTCGTCGCTGTCACCTACGGACTGATTATTGGTATCTTTGTGTACCGCAGTTTGAGTCTTTCCGATTTGTATTTTTTGTTTAGTGAATCGGCTAAGATTTCAGGAGTAGTACTGCTCATTATTGCTTTGGCAGGCATTTTTGCTTGGACAGGCACCACGCTAGGGACGTTTACCAAAATGGCTGAATTTATTCTGGCCATTTCTGATAATCCCTGGGTACTACTATTGCTCGTGATGTTTTTGGTCCTCATTGCGGGCATGTTCCTAGACGCCATTTCCATTTATCTCATTCTGACCCCGATTTTTATTCCTTTAATCCAACACTTTGGATGGAATCCCGTTTGGTTTGGTATTTTGCTAGCCATGAATATAGCGATTGGCCAATTTACCCCACCGGTAGCGGTCAACTTATTGGTCACGGCCAAGATCGCAAATATCCGTATTGAGCATACCTTTGGCTGGTCAATGCTATTTTTGATTACTATGTTTAGTGCATTATTATTAGTAATGATTTTTCCTGGCATTGCCCTATGGCTGCCGGAATACTTAGGCTACGCGATTGACTAACATTAGGGCCATCACATGCAACCAAAAATATTCATTTTTACCGGGTCGGGGATTTCTGCAGAATCTGGGCTAACGACGTTCAGAGGTAGCGACGGCTTGTGGAATGATCACTCAATTGATGATGTCTGCAATGAACATACATGGCGCCATAACTATGCATTAGTGCATGACTTTTATAATGATTTACGACGCACCTTGGCTGATTCCGAGCCCAACCAAGGTCACCATAGCATTGCTAATATTCAAAAGAAATATGGCGATGCCGTCGACATCGTCACTCAAAATGTAGATGATTTATTAGAGCGTGCAGGGGCGCACAATGTGCTGCACTTACATGGCGATTTGACAGAGCTATGTTGTGCAGACTGTGGCCACGAATGGGCCATTGGTTATACGCTTGTGGATTTATCACAGCCAGAACATACGCAGTGCCCCTCATGTCAGGGCGACAATCACTGTGTACGCCCTAATATTGTATTTTTCGGCGGCCCCGCACCCTATTATCAAACGTTATACCAGTGGTTGGCTCAGGCCAGTCACCCCCACTCTCTTTTTGTCGTGAGTGGTACACAAGGTAATGTCGTACCCATTGATTCTTTATTAGCTCAGGTTGAGGGAAAAAAGGTTCTAAATAATCTTGAACCCTCCCCTTATATTGATGAACAACATTATGCTCATGTGCTATACGCGCCTGCCACTGAGGCATGGCCTCAAATCGAAGCATTTATTGATGAACATATAAAAGAGCATTGGTAATTTAGGGGTCGCCCTTTAAATGGCTTTATACCCCTAAAACGTTCATCAACCACGGCACAAATGGCACCAAGGCACCAGTTAACAGTGCGGTTAAACCCATCGCGATGGCTGACAAGGCGGCAGACTCGGCGCCATCTTGAACCGCACGTGCGGTACCAATAGCGTGTGCTGCCAGGCCCAAGGTAAAGCTTTGTACCAATGGATCACGCACTCGGATCAATTTGAAAACCGCGCCTGCCATTAATACCCCAGAAATTCCAGTAATCGCTGCAGATATGGCAGCTAACGAGCCGATGCCTCCAATGGCCTCGCTGGCCGGAATAGACACCGGCATGGTGGCAGACTTGGCCGCAATCGAAGCAATAATCGTCCGACTGCCCCCAAACGCCCAAGCGATCAGTGCCGTTGATAAAATCGCGACAATACTACCTACGATCAGGGCGGCAACGAGCGGCCACCATAATCTTTTAATTGTTGGCATATGCATATAAAGCGGTATTGCCATTGCCACAGTCGCTGGGCCGATGAGCAATTGCATCCCCTTGGTGGATTGCGCATAAGGCGCATAAGGCACTCCCCACCACAGTAATAAAGCCACAATCACAATCACCACAGTCAGCACTGGGATGAGAAAAGGATTTAATCCGCTGCGCAAATAAAACCGTCGCCCTAAGGCATAAAGAACAACGGTCATGCCGAGCAACCCCCATTGTTCGAGACCATGGGGTAAATAGTCATAAATTATTGATGCCAGTTTAGACATGCTTGCCCTTGTCTAATGAATGTTGCTTCACTGATTGCCTCTTAAGCATGTATTGAAAAGTAGCGGCGGTCGCAAACATAGTAACTGCTGTGGCCAAAATACAGGCGGCAACAAAAGGCAACCACTCGGCCGCAATAATTTCAGCCTGGGTCATAATCGCCACCACGCTGGGTATGAATAGCAGCATCAAGTGCGCCAACAGAAAATTAGAAGTACGCACCAGTGCTGCGGGCAAGCGTCCAAAAAACAACAATAAAATCAGCATCAACCCGATACCCAGTAGTACTCCTGGCACGGGGATAGACAGCAATTGCACCAACCACAGGCCCAACAACTGCACCCCCACTAGCACCAAAAAGGCGATTAAAATGCGTAACACAGTTACCTCAGATGATTTTTTTTATTTATTAACGAAGAATCAACACAGATTCAGGAGGATATTGAAGCTTCAATTTTGCCATAAATTTCTCAGCAACGGGCCAAGGCGAGCATCACCCATCGATCGTCTTCAAACAGCTAAGCGGCCTGCAGGAATTGCTCGGATAATTGCTGTTGCTTAAAGGTATCGAGCCGTAATTGATCCTGCAAATAGCGCGAAACACTGCCAAACTGGTCATCAATTAAATCCAAGGCGCTGTCTAAATACTCGGCCTCAACGCCCCATAATATTTGCATAATCTCCTCTGACAAACCGTATTCCTCGCTGGTACGTGCTAGGGATATCTGATAACACTGCTGTGTGAGTAGGTAGTCAGCCAAAATATCATCGCGATGCACGCCTAATGCCGCTTGCAACATAGCGCAGGCAAAACCAGTACGGTCTTTGCCCGCCGTGCAGTGCACAACCGACGTCGCCTCGCGTGTCAGTAGTAAATCAAAAAATTGTGCAAAACGTCTCTGCTGCTCGAGTACAAAGCCGCGATACATTTGGTGCATGAAATCCTTTGTTTGTTTGACAGTAATTTTTTCGCGGTTTTTTAGAGCCTCAAACACCGCATCGGTGACTTGTGGCTCAATACTGCATGAATGAACATTTAAAAAAGCATATTCATAGCGTGATTTATACTGCTCATATTGACTGCGTAAATCGATGCTCTCGGAAATACCTAAGGCTTGTAATTGTTTTTGATCAGCAACACTCAAACCAGCTAAATTAGCAGACCGATAAAGCTGTCCCCAGCGCACAGTTAACCCATCGGTATTTTTGTATCCACCAATATCACGGAAATTGGAGGTCCTCTCTAGTTGTATGACGCGGTGCTCAGTAGGAGCGGATATTGGATTCATAAACTTTGCTTATTTACTTTATTTATTTAACGGCGGCTTAAACAGATCAGCTACAATAATACTAACAAGTTTTAAACACTGCATTGGGTGTTTTCTATGACTGATTCACGTCTCTCCAAGCTGCCTGCATTTTTTGACCGTGCTCGCCACCGTGTATCTCGGCGCGTCCAAGGCCTACTGCGTGAGGTTAACCTGACCGAGTCTCAATGGCGGCTTTTAGATTATATCCATAACACCCCACGTCCTGACCTCGCGCAATTAAAAACACAAGTCAGTACTGCTGCTGGCTCACTACAGCCCATCTTGGATGCGCTGGCTAAAGCCGGTTTGATCGAGTACCAAACGCATCCCCATGACGAGTCACGCCAAACCGTTAAAATCACCTCACGTGGGCTTTTCGTACTGCAACGCATCAATCCCAAAGTTGCTTTTTTATATAGTCAATTCGATACACAACGCCAAAGCCCGCCGGTCAAAAATGCCATCAAAACGGTGACTCAGTTATTGGATGCTGATAATACCGATAAGAAAAACTATTGAATGGACGTATCAAGCTTTTTAAACACTTTTATGCCCTGCATACTATATATTAGTAAGAATCGCCAGCGCGTCTCTGTAAAATACCTATTGCCTGCTTTTTTCTTTTCGCTTTTCGCTTTTTAAACGCTTTATATGTCCCAAGCACAACTCAACCAAGACGTTCAACTATCTACACACTCAAGTTCCGAACCCGATCCTAGACGCTGGCGCATTTTGTTTGTCTTGCTTGCTGCAATTTTCCTCACCTTAATGAGCGTCAGTGTTGTTAATGTGGCATTACCTTCTATCCAAAATGGATTGGGGGCATCTCATTCTGATATTCAGTGGGTATTATCCGGCTATGCCCTGATCTTTGGGGTGGTGCTGGTCAGTGCAGGGCGTGCAGGCGATTTGATGGGGCGTGGAGGGTTTTTTATTTTAGGTGCAGCGTTATTTACGCTGGCCTCTGTGGCTGCTGGTTTAGCACCTGATGCAAATTGGCTCAATGGTGCCCGTTTTATCCAAGGGGTAGGTTCGGGTTTTTTAAATCCCCAGGGCATCGGGATGATTCAGCAGTATTTTAGCGGCCCCGAGCGTGGACGTGCCTTTGGCCTTTTTGGTACTTCGGTAGGACTTTCTGTTGCAATAGGCCCCATTATGGGAGGGCTATTAATACAACTTGGCGGTCCAGACATTGGCTGGCGTCTGACATTTTTGATTAATGTGCCCATTGGTTTATTGACCATCTACTTGGCTTTTAAATGGTTTCCAAGACCTCTAATTCATCAGCCCAAGCCAAACCCTAAGCATCGTCGTGGGGGGTTGTCCTCGCTGGATCCCATTGGGGCATTTTTACTGGGGATTGCAGTTCTCGCCCTCCTCTTTCCATTTGTAGAGTCTGAAATCTCTATTTATATATGGCTGTTAATCCCCATTAGTTTTGTGCTGATGTATTTATGGGTGCGTTGGGAACGTTACTACGGTCGACGCGGGTTTAGCCCTATGGTCAATCTGGGCGTTTTCAAAATCCCCAGTTTTCGCAATGGCATCATCATTGTGGCCCTTTATTTTTTAGGGATGACCAGTGTTTGGGTCCTGATTCCCATGTTTGTACAAATGGCGGTTGGATTCACCGCCTTTCAAGCGGGGATGGTCGGTATTCCCTCAGCTCTGTTTTCCGCCTATTCTTCAAATTGGGCTGGAAAGCGGGTTCATCGCTATGGTCGGGCGGTAGTGATTGGCGGCCTCTTTTTTGCCATGTTTGGCATTGCTGCAAGCATTATGGTCATTCTGTTGCATCAGTTTTATGACATCAGCATCTGGTGGTTATTAGTGTCTTTGGCCTTTTTTGGCATTGGACAAGGCGCAACCATCAGCCCCAATCAAGCCTTAACCCTTGCCGAGGTGCCCCTTGACTATGCCGGCAGCTCTGGGGCGATCATGCAAACAGGCCAACGTATCGGCACCTCAGTGGGTATCGCCATTATTACGGCTATTGTATTTACAATCGAGCCCCATAGTTCGTGGTTTACTGCCGTGATTGTCGGTTTTAGCGCGATATTGTTAATCATGTCCCTCTCCTTTTTCGTTGCGATCAAAGATCTGATCGATCGTCGTCGCGCTCAGTCATCAGTAGCTAGTATTGACCCTTAAGGAAAGTCTTAATTACCCATGCTAGGATAATTTGACTTACTGTTATATTGTCTTTACTTACTGGGGGGCACTGACATGCCTCCGGTCTAGCTACAGGAGGGGGAACATGTCCATCACCCATACACTTTCAAAATACGCCCAGCCCATTGGAATTGCCATCGCCATGAGCAGTTTTTGTATCACCGCCGCTCAAGCAGATGGTTTCAAACGAAACAACAAAAGCTACCAATCTATTGGTACGGTACAGGGCAAGTTGGATAATAAAAATGCAGAGTGGATCGTGATTGATGGACACCTAGTATCTGGTTTACCCGGCAGTGCACTATGGGAACAAGAATCGTTCGAAATGCCCAGTCAAGATGAGATCATGGAACAATTCCAAGAGGCCATGAGCAGCGGTGAGCTCAGCCCCGAGGAAGCCAAACAGATCGAAATGATTGCCAACATGCTCTCTGAGGCCGCACCGATGCTTGAGGCGTTAGAATCTATGGGACTCGGAGATTTAAGTGATATGGAAGGCGGGGCGGAAAGCTTTTCCATTGATATTGATGCTTTTAATCCAGAGGCTGAGGACCCCTTCGATGCCGAGCGCATCAGTATTCACACCACCGTGAGCAGCGAAAACGGCTTAAAAGATTTACCCATTAGCGCCAATGATGTGGATATTACCTATGTGCTCTCGGGCGGTGATACGCTGTTTTTACCCGATACCGCCTACTGGAGTGAGGATGACTACGGACATGATGCACCCGAGGTTATCTTTACGCACATAGATTTAGATGAGGACGGTGCTGGTCGGGTGCAGGGCGAGTTTTCTGCCACATTATGCTACTGGGAAAAAGCCAAAATGACAGAGGGCACCAACGAGGATGATTGCATCCCATTTGAGGGCAAATTTGATACCGCTATCTATCTCATGCCCGAATAAACTCGCCCATTACACCAAAACAAAAATGAAAATCACTCGTACCAAGGGCTCAGACCCATATCAATGCCAATCACCTCACTGCGTTCGAGTAAATCATTCATAAATGCTTTGCTGGCCCGTATCCAATGGGCCTTTTCTTTTGCCTCACGTAATTGCGGCAGTACCGTTTCAAAAGGCAGCGGCTGGCCAATCGCACGGTGGTCAAGTCTGATGATATGGTAACCATAGCGGGACTGTACGGGCTTACCAATCTCCCCTACTTCGAGTGTGCGCAAAGAGGCTTCAAACTCTGGTACCACATCCCCCGTAGAAATCTGCCCCATTAACCCTCCGTCGGAGGCCGAGGGGCAATCACTATGCTCTTTGGCCATATGCGCAAAGCGCTTAGGCTGGTGCAATAGCTCTTCGTACACCGCCTGTGCCTTTTGTTTGGCCTGAGCACAAGCATTTGGATCCTTGGGGTCCGCCATAAATAAAATATGAGCTGCTTCGTATAAAGAAGGACCACGATAACGATCTGTATTTTGCTCATAATGAGCGCGTAAATCTGCTTCATCGATATGCACTTCCGGAGTCGCCTCTTCGAACAGCTGCCGAATCAATGCTTCCTCAGAAGTTTCAAGACGTCCAGGCTGTAACTCCACCGGTTCAGCCTGTATTTGGCGTCTTTTAGCTTCTTGTAAAAACAACCTACGCCACACCAAAGCTTGAGCCGCTGCGTGCCAAGCCCAGCCAGGCTTATGCTGCGGCATAGGGTGATTTTGAGCCTCAAGAGCAATATCCTGTAAATCTATTTTTTCACCATTAACCACAATAGGCTTATCCGATTTTGGCGGAGGATCCATATACATCTGTGGATCTAAATAAGTCTGATCTCCAGAGTTTTGGGCAGGGTTAGATACATTTTGGCCTGTACGATTATCTGGTTGAATAGGAATAACTTTCATAATCACACCCTTGTATTAATTGCAGCCCCTGTCATCTCACAAGGGCTGCAATGTGGTTCTACAATTATTGGCGGCGCGGCATAGGGTCAAGAGCCGAACGGGCAGGCTTGGCCCCACGACGCGTACGGACCACCTGATAACCGGGTCGCCACAAAAAGCGGATGGGCGCAGAAAAAATATGCACCAAACGGGTAAATGGAACAGCTGCAAATATCAACAAGCCCACAATGATATGCAACTTGAACAGTATATTTACTCCTTCAAGATGCGCGGCAGGATTAGAGCCAAAATAAATAATCCCTTGGGCCCATTTCATCAGCTTGACCATTTCTACACCGTCTAGATGCTGCGCAGACACAAAGATAGTGCACAGCCCTAACACCAGCTGGATAACGATCAATACCAAAATAAATATATCACCACGACTGGACGTCTTGCGGATACGCGAGTCTGTCAATCGACGATGAAGCAGCATGGCAGCACCAATTAGGGCAATGACCCCAGCGATACCGCCACTGACCATCGCTATTATTTGGTGGGCTTCATCGCTCAGGCCGATTAAATCCATGATGGCGAACGGAGTAAGCAAACCCACTAGATGGCCAAAAAATATGATCAACACCCCTATATGGAATAATGCTGAGCCCACCACCAGTTGTCGTCTACGCAAAAATTGGCTCGATTTTGATTTCCACGAAAAAGGATCTACCTCATAGCGAACAATAGAGCCAACGATCATGATCGTAAGCGCAATGTATGGGAAGACCCCAAAAAGAAAATATGACATGCCTACCCCCTTTTTTCCGAATGTGCCTTTTTAGACCGCTGTATAAATATGGGGAACTCCTGCCCCGCCGCTTGTGCCAGAGGCCCGTAGGGACCTTGGGGCATTGCGGGGGAATCCACAGGCCTACCCATAGCGTCATGTTCAGGAATAGCTTGCAGTTGCGCGCGCACCATGCGCTCAGCGTGTTGCAAATCACCTGTGGGCATATTACGCGTCAACATACCTGAACAAGGATCATTTAGATCAGGTTGACCAAAAGTCACTGGTGTCTCTTCCCAGACAGCATCCAGCGCTTGCAAATCATCCGGGTTATCCATCTTCTCTGCAAGCAAATGTTGTGCTTCGACATTATCTCGGTCTACTCCGGCGAATTGGGCCAAAATGTCTAACACGGCCGCATAATGAGTCTTGCGGCGTTTTAGACGATCAGCCAAAGCCACGAGAATGGCACCAGCGTCGTTGAGCGTGGCGCGTGCTTCTGAGGCAGACTGCAAAGAGAGAAACTCCAATAACACAGGTAAATGATCGGGCAATTCTGCCGTGCTCAATTCAAACCCAGCGTCCTTATAGGTATGCAACAAATCAACCATTGCAGTACCGCGATCTCGACTTTCGCCATGGATATGCTCGAATAAGTTCAGACTTAAAGAGCGAGACCGATCAAACAAAAACACATAGTTCTCTTGTAGATCGTAGATGTCTTCAGTAGCCAAAGCAGTGAGTAACGGCTGCAAAGATTCTTTTTGCGCCTCATTTAATGTCTGGTCCTCGGCAATCAGCTGTTGCACCTCGGTCATGGCCTCTTGCAGCTCGGGACTTGGGTAGCTCAATAGCACAGAAAAGATTTTCAGTATTTTCATCACAACTGCTCCGTTTCTGCTCTAAATTTATTGGTCGCAAACAGACGTCGCCCGGAATGCCCTGCGGAACATTGGTTGCCGTCAGTAAAGCCACAAGCGTTTTGAATGTCTGCGCCGTCCTCGGTTAACTCGCGCTGAGCCGTCGGAATAACGAATCGATCCTCATAATTTGCAATTGCCATGAGTTGATACATTTCGTCTATCTGCTCGGGGGTTAAACCCACCCGCTCGGCAATCTCTGTATTAATCACGCCATCCACCGTCTTGGCACGCATATAGGAACGCATCGCTAGCATCCGCTCGAGGGCTGAAATGACCGGCTCTTCACGCCCTGCGGTGAGCATATTGGCCAAATAACGTACAGGGATGCGCAAAGAACGGACATCAGGCATGTCGTCCTGTGCAGAAATACGCCCTGCCTCTGCTGCGTTTTGGATAGGTGACAGCGGCGGTACGTACCAAACCATGGGCAAGGTGCGGTACTCTGGATGCAATGGGAAGGCGATTTTCCATTCCATGGCCATTTTCCAAATGGGCGAATTTTGGGCGCCTTCGATCCAATCGTCAGAAATGCCCTGTGCGCGTGCCTCAGCAATGACCTCTGGGTCATTAGGATCCAGGAATATATCCAGCTGAGCTTGATATAAATCTTGGTCATCCGGTGCGCTCGCTGCTTCTGAAATGCGATCCGCATCGTATAGCACGACGCCGAGGTAGCGAATCCGACCCACACAGCTCTTGGAGCATACAGTGGGTAAACCACTTTCAATGCGGGGATAACAAAAGACGCATTTCTCTGATTTACCGGTAGACCAGTTGTAGTAAATCTTTTTATATGGGCAGCCGGATACGCACATGCGCCAACCGCGACATTTTTCTTGATCAATCAGTACCACCCCGTCTTCTTCACGCTTGTAGATGGCACCAGAAGGACATGAAGCAACGCAGGTCGGGTTCAGGCAATGCTCACACAAACGGGGCAAATACATCATAAAAGTATTTTCATACTCTCCGTAGATTTCCTTTTGTACCCCTTCAAAGTTGTAATCTTGAGAGCGCTTGGAAAACTCCCCGCTGAGGATTTCCTCCCAGTTTGGACCCCACTCGATCTTTTCCATACGTTCGCCCGTAATCACTGACCGCGGGCGGGCCGAAGGAAAGTATGATGTTTCGGGCCCGTCTTGCAAGATTTCATAATCAAAATCAAAGGGCTCATAAAAATCATCAATTTCTGGCAAATTGGGATTCGCAAAGATATGCGACAAAATCCGCCATTTTGCCCCTTGTTTTGGTTGTAGTTTGCCAGAACGGGTGCGAATCCACCCCCCTTTCCAGCGATTTTGATTTTCCCAGTCTTTTGGATAGCCAATACCGGGCTTACTCTCAACGTTGTTAAACCACGCGTACTCAACCCCTTCACGGCTGGTCCAAACGTTTTTACAGGTCACTGAACAGGTGTGACAGCCGATACATTTGTCCAGGTTGAGCACCATGGCAATTTGTGCACGAATTCTCATTATCTGGCCTCCGTCGTTTGGGGGTGAGTTGGCGATGATTGCTGTACGTTTTCCTCTGCGGCACCTTGGCTCGGCTCATCCAGCCAATCGACCTTCTTGAGCTTGCGCAAGACAACGAACTCATCACGGTTAGCACCTACTGTGCCGTAGTAGTTAAAGCCATACGACAATTGCCCATAACCACCAATCATGTGCGTCGGTTTAAGCACTGTACGTGTGACTGAGTTGTGAATCCCGCCACGCAAGCCGGTTAATTGACTACCCGGGACATTCACAATTTTCTCTTGGGCGTGATACATAAACATCGAGCCATCTTTAATGCGCTGGCTGACGACCACTCGAGCCGTCAAAGCACCATTGCGGTTAAAGACCTCAACCCAGTCGTTGTCCACAAGTTGCGCTTTACGTGCATCATTTTCAGATATCCAAACCACCGGCCCACCTCGGTTGAGAGTCAACATCAGCAGGTTGTCCGTATAGGTTGAATGGATGCCCCACTTTTGGTGCGGGGTTAAAAAATTCAACACCAAATGCGGCTCATTGGGCTCAAGTGCCTGCATGGCCTCGTCATCCAAGGCTTTTAAATTAATGGGTGGTCGCCAAGTCACCAATGACTCACCGAAAGCGCGCATCCACTCATGGTCCTGATAGAGTTGCTGGCGGCCACTGATGGTGCGCCATGGAATCAGCTCGTGAACGTTGGTATAACCTGCGTTATAAGACACCTTTTCACTCTCAATGCCGGACCAAGTCGGCGAGGTGATGATTTTGCGCGGTTGCTTCGCAATATCATGGAAGCGTATTTTTTCATCCTCTTTAGGCTTGGCCAAATGAGTGTGATCGCGACCAGTAATTTTGCTCAAAGATTCCCAAGCACGTACTGCCACCTCACCATTGGTTTCTGGAGCGAGCATTAATACGGTCTCACACGCATCAAGAGCAGAATCCATGCGTGGCAATCCCTTGCTTGGCCCTTCATCCAACACCACGCCGTTGAGGGCCCGGAGATTATCAATTTCTTTCTTGGTATCCCAGGCAATCCCTTTCCCACCATTGCCCAGCTCTTCCATGAGCGGACCTACCGAGGTGTACTGCTTGTAAATATTGGGATAATCACGCTTAACCTTGATATAGGCAGGTGCCGTGACACCGGGAATCAGATCGCATTCGCCTTTTTTCCAATCGCGTACTTCAGGCTGCTTGATTTCTCCGGGACTATCGTGCTGCAAGGGTAATTGCACCACATCCTCTTCTTCGCCCAAGACCTCTGGAGCAATGGCTGAAAACTTTTCAGCAATGACTTTAAAAATATCCCAGTCGGTTTTGGACTCATAGGCGGGGTCAATGGCGGCTTGGAACGGATGAATAAACGGATGCATATCTGAGGTGTTCAGATCATCTTTTTCATACCAGCTCGCAGTCGGCAGCACAATATCAGAATAAACAGCGGTGGTAGACATACGGAAATCGATGGTCACCAATAAATCGAGCTTGCCCTCTGGTGCTTGATCATGCCATTTGACTTCGATGGGCTTTACCCCACCCTCTTCGCCCAAATCTTTGCCTTGGACGCCGTGGTCTGTACCGAGTAAATGTTTAAGGAAATACTCGTGGCCTTTACCCGATGAGCCTAGCAGGTTAGAACGCCAAACAAAAAGGTTGCGCGGCCAGTTTTGAGGATCATCAGGATCTTCGCAAGCCATTCCTAATTCACCTGACTTGAGCTGCTCGGCGACGTAGTCAGCCACATCCATCCCAGCCGCTTGAGCAGATTTAGCCACTTCCAAGGGGTTTTTATTGAGTTGCGGTGCTGAAGGCAACCAACCCATCCGCTCGGCGCGGATGTTGTAATCAATGAGACTGAGCTTATCCCAATCACCTTCTGGGGCTGTGGGCGAAAGAATATCCTCGGTGCTCAAGGTTTCATAACGCCACTGATCAGTGTGCGCATAAAATGCTGAGGTTGAGTTCATATGCCGTGGCGGACGATTCCAGTCCAGAGCGAATGCCACAGCTGTCCAGCCGGTTTGCGGTCTTAGTTTCTCTTGGCCTACATAGTGCGACCATCCACCGCCCGATTTACCCACGCAACCACACATCACCAACATATTAATGACACTGCGATAGGTCATGTCCATGTGGTACCAATGGTTGACCCCGGCGCCAATAATCACCATTGAGCGGCCTTCGGTTTTTTCTGCATTATCAGCAAACTCACGAGCCACCTGTATGATTTTATCTTGGCGCACGCCGGTGATTTTTTCTGCCCATGCAGGGGTAAAGGGCACATCCTCATCGTATTCTTTAGCGACATGCTCACCACCCAAGCCTCTATCCAGGCTGTAATTGGCACACATCAGATCAAAAACTGTCGCGACCCAGGCCTCTTCGCCGTTAGCCAGGGTAATGCGCTTGGCAGGGACATTGCGAGTGAGTACATCGCCACGGTCGTCAACAACAAAATTGTTCGTCGCCTTAGCCCCAAAATAAGGGAAATCCACTGCCACCACTTCGTCATGGTCAGCTTTGTCTATAAAGCTCAGTTGCAGCTCAATATCTTTACCTTTTGCCTGTTGCTCAAGGTTCCACTGGCCTTGATCGCCCCAGCGAAAACCTATTGAGCCATTTGGCGCTACTAACTGCTTAGATACGGTATCGTAGCCAATGGTCTTCCACTCAGGATTGTGGTCTTCGCCCAAATTATCTGCGAGATCGCTGGCCCGCAATTGTCGGCCCGGGATCAAGCGCTCGCCCTTTTTATCCAAGCGGACCAAAATGGGCATATCCGTATATTTGCGGCAGTAGTCAGCAAAATAAGGCGCTTGTCGATTTAAATGGTACTCCCTCAAAATCACATGACCAAAAGCCATTCCCAAAGCAGAATCAGTCCCCTGCTTAGGATTTAACCAAATATCAGCAAATTTGGCTGCCTCTGAATAGTCCGGGCATATCACCGCACTTTTGGTGCCTTTGTAACGCGCCTCGGTATAAAAGTGAGCATCCGGAGTACGGGTCTGTGGAACGTTAGACCCCCATATCAAGAGATAATTTGAGTTGTACCAGTCAGCGGACTCTGGCACGTCAGTCTGCTCGCCCCAAGTTTGTGGGCTAGAAGGCGGCAAATCACAATACCAGTCGTAAAAGGACATACAGGTACCGCCGATCAACGATAGGTAGCGCGTGCCTGCAGCATAAGAGATCATGGACATGGCCGGAATCGGCGAAAACCCAAACACGCGGTCTGGACCGTACTTACGAACGGTGTACACATTGGCTGTTGCAATGATTTCAGTCACCTCGTCCCAGCTGGCCCGCACAAAGCCCCCTCGGCCACGTGTACGGGTATAGCTTTCGCGCGCTGCGGGATCATTTTGAATGCTCTCCCAAGCCTCAAGTGGGGCCATTGTTTTACGTCTTTCTCGCCATAGGCGCATCAAACGGCCGCGTACCAACGGTGTTTTGACTCGGTTAGCACTGTAAATATACCAACTATAAGATGCACCACGAGGACACCCACGGGGTTCATGGTTTGGGAGATCGGGGCGCGTACGCGGATAATCTGTCTGCTGCACCTCCCAAGTCACAATGCCAGATTTGACATAGATCTTCCAAGAACAAGACCCTGTGCAGTTGACACCGTGCGTCGACCGCACCTCTTTGTCATGCTGCCAGCGGTGACGGTAGACATCTTCCCAATCGCGATCTTCGATGGTCGTCTCTCCATGCCCATCTGAAAATGTGTTTTTGCGAAGGGTTCCGAAGAAATTTAATCGATCCAAAAGTTGGCTCATACAGCCTCCCTTTTACAGTGTGTAACGGCATCCACCGATGCGTGGATTTAGCGCACTTAACTACATCAAAACTTTTATTCAAAAAATAAATTCAGCTACAACCCAAATTAGAAAAAAATCTATTTAAGCGATAATTTTTTAATCTCTTATTTTTACAAATAAGAATATAAAACGCCTTAATTAATTTAAAAAAATCTAGGTAAGCCGTAGCCGCGGGCTTAGAGCCCGGCGGCTAAGATGCAGATTTAACAAAGGTTTCAGTAATTGTTGCATATATTATGCGTCTTAATCAATTAAAACTTGAAGAAAATCTTATTTTAATAAAGACCAAATAAGTTCTAATTAAGCAGTTAAATTTAATCCGAACCAATTTGGTTCTATTAATTTTTCATATTTCATTTTCATAATTAAAAATCCTTGGTTTATGAAATTAAACTGTCTATTTCGAAGCACTTAAACCACCGGCTACAGGCGAATCTGCACTGTCCGTCTTTTGACGCTCAATGGCGTAAAGCATCCCACCTTTGCGTGTGTAATAAAACCAAGTGATGAATAAACACAGCGCGTAAAAGGCGATGAAGGCCCACAGTGCGGCTTGCGCATTTCCTGTCAAACCAATGGAGGTACCAAAAGCCTTGGGAATAAAGAACCCACCGTAGGCACCGACTGCACTGGTAAATGCAATGATGGCTGCAGATTCGCGCTCGGCCTGCTGGCGCTGCTGCTCTGCATTTTGCCCTGAGAATATGCGTGCAACCTCTTTGCGCATGATGACGGGGATCATCTGGAAGGTGGAAGCATTACCCACACCAGTAAAGAAGAACATCAGCATAAAGCCCAGGAAAAAGACGATGAATACCTGTGTTTGCAAGGACCAAATCACAAGTAACACCGAGGCAATCATGCCAACGAATACCCAAAATGTGACACGACCACCACCCACTCGATCGGATAGCCAGCCAGTCCCCGCACGGCTTAGCGCACCCACCAAGGGACCCAAAAATACAAATTTAAGGATATTGATATCTGGGAAAGCCAAGCGTGCCAGCAGCGGGAAACCTGCCGAATAACCAATAAAGCTGCCAAAGGTCCCCACGTAAAGTACGCACATGATCCAGTTATGGGCGCGCCCAAAAATCACGGCCTGCTCTTTAAAGCTAGATTTTGCGTCGGCAATGTCGTCCATGCCTACCCAGGCGGCGATGGTTGAAGCAATCACCAGTGGCACCCAAATAAACCCAGCATTTTGGATCCAAAGCTTTTCACCGTCACTCAGTATTTGCGGCTCACCACCAATGGCACCAAACACACCCGCGGTAATGACGAGGGGCACCAAAAACTGCATGACAGACACCCCTAAATTGCCTAGCCCAGCATTCAGTGCCAATGCGTTACCCTTTTCCTTGCGCGGGAAGAAGAAACTGATGTTGGCCATGGAAGAAGCAAAATTTGCCCCACCTAAGCCGCATAACAACGCTAATACAGCAAATATCAAGTAAGGAGTATTAGGATCTTGGACGGCATAACCTATCCCTAAGGCAGGAATTAATAGGGAGCCGGTTGAAATTGTGGTCCAAAGGCGACCCCCGAAAATAGGCACCACAAAGCTATAAAAAATGCGTAAAGTGGCCCCCGATAAAGCCGGTAAGGCAGCCAACCAAAAGAGCTGATCTTGAGAAAAATCAAATCCTATGGATGGCAGCTGTGCGACCACCACAGACCACACCATCCATACAGCAAAGGCCAGTAACAGCGCAGGAATAGATATCCATAAATTTCGCTTTGCAATCCGCCGTCCCTTTTGCTCCCAGAAGGTGGGATCCTCTGGATTCCAGTCCTGAATGCCGCGCGGCATTGAGGTGGTTTTGGGATCGTGTATATCCTTGAGCTCGGGCAAGGATGGCAAACTGTCTAATTCTTGACCATGCGCTCTACGCTCCATTGCACGGATTGCAAAATGCATCCAAAGCAAAGACACCGCCACAATGAGGAACATCAGTGCAAAAGCTGCGGTCCAGATGCCCGTGATCTCGAGCAATGCCCCAAAAACGATGGGAAGCACAAAACCGCCCAAACCACCGATCATACCGACCAAGCCCCCTACGGCCCCCACGTGATTAGGGTAGTAAACGGGGATATGCCGATACACCGCTGCCTTACCCAGACTCATGAAAAAGCCGAGTGCAAACATCGTGATGACAAAGGGCCACAGTCCCATGCTGGTAGAAAAAGAAATTGGCCCACGAATCCCGTGAATGGTGTAGTCGGTGGGTGGATAAGAGAGCATGAAAAGAAAGAGCAGGGAAAACCCAAAGGTCCAGTACATGACCGCACGGGCTCCGAATCGATCGGATAACACCCCACCGTACATACGAAAGACACTGGCGGACAAGCTAAAGCTAGCAGCCGCAATCCCCGCAACGCGGACATCAACGTCATAAACCTGCACTAAATAATTAGGCAGCCACAACGCCAGCGCTACAAAGCCACCAAAAACGTAGAAGTAATACAGTGAAAAACGCCAGGCTTGTAATTGTTTTAGAGGCGCAAACTGCTCGGCCAGTGGTGGCGCTTTGACGCCTTGGGCCTTGCGGCGGGCAAAATCGGGATCATCTTTGGCAAATACATAAAACAGCACGCCCATGATGATAATGGCCCATGCCCAAATGTTAGCCACTAATTTCCATCCGCCGAGCAACATGACAAAGGGGGCCACAAAAGTAGTCAATGCTGCACCCACATTGCCCATGCCAAAGATACCTAAGGCTGTGCCTTGGCGAGCTTGAGGAAACCACTTTGATACGTAGGCCACGCCAATAATAAAAGACCCACCGGCTAAGCCCACCCCAAGCGCGGCGAGCAAAAAAGTAAAATAACTATGGGCATAAATTAGCCCTAGTGTCGCAATACCCGTCAAGATCATCTGAATGGCAAAAACCAAACGGCCACCGTAGCGTTCAGTCCATACTCCCAGCACGATACGGATGATAGAGCCAGTCAGCACGGGCGTAGCGATTAACACCCCATACTCAAACTCACTGAGATTGAGCTCTTGGCGGATTTCAATCCCTATGATTGAAAAAATGGTCCAAACAGCAAAGCACAAGGTAAAAGCAATAGTGCTCAGCCATAGCATGCGATTGGATAATTGCTGCGCAGATTTATCTGCACGGGCGGATGTAGGAGCCATATAGCCTCGATGTCCACCTCCGTCCTGTTAATACAGGCTTAAGCGAACACCCCGTAAGCGGTTAAACATCATTTCTGCTGAAAATCAACATTACTCCGCAGAACCAAAGGTGCATATGATGTAAACCTTATCAGGCTCTCTCTAAAAACACAGCATTTAAATGCCAAATCTCAACCAAACTTGATGCGAATCAAATAAACACGCTTTAGGTCTTGCTTAATAAAGATTTACTTCAGGCTTAAACTTTTTCGATGGTACTGTTTCGTATTATTTGAACCGACTGTTATTATTTTAGAGTTCCTTTAGATCTGCTTTTTACATCAATTACTTATCATCAAAAAATGATTTATCTCTTAGTTGCCGTCGCTGCCTTCATGTTCGGGATGTACAACGTATTTATCAAGCTCTCATCGTCCCATATAGAAGCTGTACTTGGCGCGGTAGTCTTGCAATTTGTTGCGGCTGTCAATGGCCAATAACATTGACCCACTAGCGGTCATTAATTTTGACCCACCCTAATGTTAAATATCTTTCATTTTTGCTTTAAGCCTATAGCTTTCCCCTCCTAACATAAAAAGGTGAGAGTGGTG